>Ga0065721_10003630_pt1 | contig 141708 bp, 132 predicted proteins | sample Mesricmetagenome_FD_59108 | JGI IMG/M metagenome (GOLD analysis project Ga0065721, IMG submission 59108) | Mesophilic microbial community from rice straw/compost enrichment Sample: eDNA_1 v2 (version 2) | ecosystem: Engineered > Solid waste > Grass > Composting > Bioreactor | place: USA...
CAGTTCGGGGGCCTGCGCGTCGTAGAAGTAAAGTCCGGGGACGGCGTAGTTGGATTTTGGATGCGCGGGCTTCTCTTCAATCGAGAGCGCGCGTCCGTCGGGGGTGAACTCGATGACGCCGTAGGGCCGGGCGTCGGCGACGGGCGCGGCGAAGATGGTGGCGCCCTCGGTGTCGTCCGCGACCCGGCGGAGCTGGCTGGGGAGTTCGTGGCCGTAGAATAGGTTGTCTCCGAGAACGAGGGCGGAGGGTTCCGACCCGGTGAGGAAGCCGACCTCGGCGGCGATGAGAAGCGCCTGGGCGAGGCCTTCGGGGCGGGGTTGTTCGGCGTAGGAGAGACGGATGCCGAAGCGCGAGCCGTCGCCGAGAAGACGCTCGAACAGGGGACGGTCGTGCGGGGTGGTGATGATCAGGATGTCACGAAGGCCCGCCAGCATGAGCGCCGAGAGGGGATAATAAACCATCGGCTTGTCGTAGACCGGCATAAGTTGCTTCGAGACCGCGAGGGTGAGCGGGAACAGCCGCGTGCCGGAGCCGCCGGCGAGGAGGATGCCTTTGCGCATGGACATGGGCGAGAGGGAGGAGGGGGACAGAGGGTGGATGATGGCGCGGCGACCGGAAAATCGCCACGGAGGGCAAGCCTGAGACCTGAAGGAGGTGGTTAGGGGGCGGTCGAGGATGTAGTGATGGAATCACTACACACGGTTGGGATGCCGAGGCGTTGGAGGCGATCGGGGGCGTTCAGCAGGGGACGCCACCACGTCTCGTTCTCCAGATACCAGGCGACGGTGAGGCGGAAGCCGGAGACGGGGTCCTGGCGCGGGCGCCAACCGAGTTCGCGGCGAATCTTGGAGGCATCGATCGCGTAGCGGAGATCGTGGCCGGGGCGGTCGGCGACAAAGGTGATCTGTTCGGCGTAGGGGCGTCCGTCGGCGCGCGGGCGGAGTTCGTCGAGCAGCGTGCAGAGCAGGCGGACGAGGTCGATGTTGCGCCGTTCGTTGTCGCCGCCGATGGCGTAGGTCTCGCCGGGGCGACCCGCGGCGACGGCGGCGAGGAGCGCCTCGACGTGGTCGTTCACGTAGAGCCAGTCGCGGATGTTTTCGCCGCGTCCGTAGACGGGGATGGGGTCTCCGCGCAGGGCCTTGAGGATAACGACGGGGATGAGTTTCTCGGGAAACTGATAGGGGCCGTAGTTGTTGGAGCAGTTGGTGACGATGACGGGCAGGCCGTAGGTGTCGGCCCAGGCGCGGGCGAAGTGGTCGCTCGCGGCCTTGCTCGCGGAGTAGGGCGAGTGCGGCGAGTAGGGGGTGGTCTCGGCGAATCGGGGGGCGTCGGGCGCGAGGCTGCCGAAAACCTCGTCGGTGGAGACGTGGAGAAAACGGAAGCGTTCGCGGGAGGCGCCGGCGAGGCGCTCGAAATGCGCGCGCGCGGCCTGCAACAGCGTGAAGGTGCCGAGGACGTTGGTCCGGACGAAGGCGCCGGGGCCGTCGATGGAGCGGTCGACGTGGCTTTCGGCCGCGAGGTGGAGAACCCAGTCGGGGGCGAAGTCGGCGAAATGTCGTTCGAGCGCGGCGGCGTCGCAGATGTCGGTCCGGGAAAAGCGATAGCGAGGGTGTCCGGCGAGATCGGCGAGCGAGGCGGGGCAGCCGGCGTAGGTGAGCGCGTCGAGGTTGAGGACCTCGTGCTTCGTCGAGAGGAGCAGGTGTCGGACGAGGTTTGAGCCGATGAAACCGCAACCGCCCGTTACCAGGATTCTGCGCGGGGCGGGAGCTTGGGCGGAGGAGACGTTTTCAGGAGCGAGGCTGGACATCGAGGGCGGAGGTGCGTGCCGGAGGGCGCGTGTGTTTTCCCGGCGTCAGCCGGCGGGTTGGGCCACCGCCGGCGTCCATGCGGCCAGCGCGGTGCGGAGCGCGTCGTGAACGGGGGCGAGATGGATGCCGGTGGCGAGGAGCTTGGAGCAGTCGAGGACGCAGTTGGAGCGAGGGGTGCTGGCCGCGGTGCGCATGAACTCGGCCTCATCGTCGAAGAAGAAGAAGGTGCGACCGGGGGCGATGGTGGCGGTGAGGAGGGCGACGACCTCGCGCGTGGTGACCGAGCCGGGGTTGGTGAAATTATAGATGCCGGGGGCGGGGCGTTTGTCCGCGAAGGCGAGCGCGGCGGGGACGAACTCGGCGAGGTGGGTGAGGGAGTTGCGCGCGTCGAGGAGGCGCGAGTAGCGGAGGAGTTTGGAAAGGTAGTTGCGGGGGTTGTCCAGGTGGTCGAAGGGGATGCGGATGCGCCACTGGTAGACGTCGGGATAGGCCGCGAGGATTTCTTCGCCGAGGGCCTTGGTGCCGCTGTAGAAGGAGCAGGGGCCGGAGCGGAAGGTGAAGTTGGGCGTGTCGGTCTCCGTGAAGCCGGAGCCGTCGGGGCGGGAGCCTTGGTAGATGCATCCGGACGAGACGTGTCCCCAGGGGATGCCGGCGCTGGCGCAGGCCTCGGCGATGCGGGCGGGCAGGACGGCGTTGCCGAAGAGGCACTCGGCCTTGTGGTGTTCGGCGGCGTCGACGTTGGGTTTTCCGGTGTAGCCGGCGGCGTTGATGAGGAACGAGACGCGGTCGGTCCGCAGCGCGGCAAGGAGACTCGCGGGATCGGAGTAGTCGAGGTCCGCGCGGCGCACGACGCGGTGCGCGATGCCTTGGCGGGATAGGTAACGATGGAAGGCCTGGCCGATGTAGCCGGAGCCGCCGAGGAGATAGATCATAAAACCAAGGGACAGCGTGGGCTGTGCGGGCGGGCGCGGGAAGAGGAATCTTTACGGACAAAACGGACCGGCGGTCTATCGCCGATGATTTGGATGAGGGGGGCGGCTTGACCGGCGGGACGGACGGCGGAAGCGTGGGCGAATGGATTCTCCGGAACAAACGGCGGAACGGCATCGGCGCCGGCGACTGGCGGCGCTGCTCGTTTGCGCGTTGTGCGGACTCGCGGTGGTGGCATGGGCGGCGACGCAACCGCCGGAGACGTGGACGCGCCTACGGGAGGTGGCGGACGAGGCGATGGCATGGGTGCGCGGTCTCGGTGCGGGCTGGTTTTTCGCGGCTTTCGCGGTGCTGCCGGCGGTCGGGTTTCCGGTGTCGCCCTTCGCGTTCGGGGCGGGATCGCTTTTCGGGCCGGTGCTCGGGCTGCCGCTGGTGTTGATCCTATCCGGCCTGTGCATGGCGGTGAGCATGACGATCTCCTACGGGCTGGCGCGTTTCGTGGTGCGGCCGTGGGTGTGGCGGTTGCTGGCCTTTCTCGGCTATACGATTCCGGAGGTGCCGGAGCGGAGGGCGGGGCTCTTCGTGTTCATGGTGCGCATCACGCCGGGGGCGCCTTATGTGTTTCAAAACCTGCTGCTCGGCGTGGCGGGCGTGCGCTTCACGACCTATCTGACGATCTCGTGGGTGGTCTCGACCGCGAGCATCGGGCTGATGATCGTGTTCGGCGACGCGGTGATGAAGGGACAATGGCGTGTGGCGCTGGCGGCGCTGGCCGGCGTGGTGCTCGTCGCGCTGGCGATCAAGTTCGCGCGCAAAAAACTCGGCGGGCGCAGCCTGGTCGCGGCGAAGGCGGCGACCACGGATGACGTGTCGGCGGGGGAGGGCGGCGGCGTATGAGCGGCGGGCGCGAATTCGATCTCGGGGGCGGCGACGCACGCGCGGAGAGCGTGACGGAGTTTACGCGGCGCGTGAAGGCGCTGATCGAGGGCGGACTGCGGCCGGGCTGGGTGCGCGGCGAGGTATCTAATCTGCGGATACAGGCGAGCGGGCACGTGTATTTTTCGTTGAAGGACTCCGGGGCGCAGGTGCGCGCGGTGATGTTTCGCGGGGACGCGGCGCGGCAGACGACGAAGCTGCGCGAGGGCGGGCAGGTGGTCGTGTATGGCGAGGCCTCGGTTTACGAGGCGCGCGGCGAATATCAGCTCATCGTGCGCGCGGTGGTGGACGACGGCACGGGGCGGCTGCAACGCGAGTTCGAGGCGCTGAAGGCGCGGCTGGCGGCGGAGGGGCTTTTCGCGAAGGAGCGGAAACGCGAGCTGCCGCGGCTGCCGCGCACGGTGGGTTTCGTGACCTCGCCGACGGGCGCGGCGGTGCAGGACTTTTTGCGCATTCTGACGCGGCGCGAGTGGCGCGGACGCGTGGTCGTGTTGCCCGCGAAGGTGCAGGGCGAGGGGGCCGCGGCGGAGTGCGCGGCGATGATCGCGGCGGCGAACGATGCGACGGCGTGCGGCGTGAAATTCGACCTGCTGGTCGTGGGGCGCGGCGGCGGGTCGCTGGAGGATTTGTGGGCCTTTAACGAGGAGGTGCTGGTGCGCGCGGTGGCGGCGTCGCGCATTCCGGTCATCTCGGCGGTGGGGCATGAGATCGACTTCACCTTGTGCGACTTCGCGGCGGACGTGCGGGCGGAAACGCCGAGCGCGGCGGCGGAGCTGATCTCGAGCGGTTTTGTCGCGGAGACGGAGCGGCTCGCGCGGCTCGCGCGCGGGCTCGAGGACGAGGCGGAGGCGGCGTTCGGCGCGGCGCGCGAACGACTCGAAGGGCTCGGCGCGCGGCTGAAGTTGCTTTCGCCCGCGGCGCAGGTGGAGCGGGGTTGGTTGCGGCTGGATGATCTTCGCAACCGTGCCGAGTCGGCGATGGCGCACGCCTTGCAGGCGCGGCGGCATGGCGCGGCTCTGTTGGCGGGGCGGCTGGCGGCGGTGTCGCCGACGCGACGCGTGGAGACGGAATCGCAACGGCTGCTCGGCCTGTGGAAACGCCTGCAGGCGGCGAGCCCGGCCTCGGTGCTCAACCGCGGTTTCGCGATCGTGCGCGACGCGGAGGGGCGGCCGGTCTCGCGCGCGGCGGACTTGCGCGGCGGAGACCGGGTGAAGGCCCAGTTCTCCGACGGCGAGGCCGGCCTGCGCGTCGAGTGAGGCGCGGCGCTTACTTCGCGGGCTCGGCGGCGACGTAGGGCTCGGGCGTGGCCTGGGCCTCCGTCATGGAGTAGGGGAGGCGGCGGACCTGGGTGCCGTCGGAGTTGGCGAAGTAGAGGTGCGAGGGGGTGAGCTTGTTGGCGTCGCCGTCGGCCCAGAAGGCGACGAAGGGATCCCGGGCGTTGAGCGGGCGGCGGGCGTAGCTGTGGTTGGATACGCTGTCGGAGGTGAGCTGGCGGACTTTTTGCCAGGTGCGGCCGGAGTCGGAGCTGCTCCAGAGCGCCATCTCGCCGCCGGTGCCGTGGCGCTGCGGGCCGGTCTCGGTGGGGCCGATGATGCGCCACTCCTTGCCGGAGATGTAGAGGCTGCCCATGTCGTAGTTATGATCCGAATACGCAATGACGCGTCTCTCCCAGCGGCCGCCGGTCCAGTGGAGGAGGGTCCACTCGCGCGGGTCGCCCGCGGGGCCGGGTTCGCCGGCGCGGCTGACGATGCAGAGCAGGACGGGATTGCCCTCCTCGTCGAAGTTGAGGTCGCAGGTATACATGAAGCGGCCCTCCGACTTGAGATCGAGGACGAGGGCGGCGTTGTCGTGCGTGGTGAGCGGGAGCGTGAGCGGTTTGCCGTCGGCGGTGGTCCAGGTGGCGCCGCCGTCGGCGGTCTGCGCATAGTAGAGGTTGGTGCGGCGATCGACGTGGCTTTCGGGGTGCCAGTTGAAGAAGGTCGCGTATTTGACGACGCCTCCGGACTCGTGGCGTCCGCTGGTCTGGTAGTGGCCGCCGAAGCCGGCGAGCGGGTGATCCTCGCTCCAGGTGCGGCCGTCGCGACTGGTTTTCCAAAAGAGGCGTCGCTCGGGGCCGTTTTTCGTGCCGGGGAAGTATTTCGTGAAGAGCAGGAAGAAGCCTTCGCCGCCGGGGCCGCTCCAGACCTGAGGGTAGGTGAACTCCTGGACGGCGACGCGCTCGAAGCGGGTGATGTCGCGCGGAGCGACGCTGCGGAAGATGAGGCCGGGGCGTTTCGTGCCTCGACCGCTCTTGAAAACCCAGATGTAGCCCTCGGGGTCGAGGTGGATGCTGGCGTTGTCGTGCGGATCGTCCACCGCGGGGTCGAAGTAGAGCGCGACGGGTCGTGGAACGACGTTCAACTTATGATCATAGTATGAAACCATGATGACCAGTTCGCGGCGGTCGGCCGCGGTGGTGCCGCCGTAGGTGAAGAAGGTTTTTTGGGAGACATCGTCGTAGACCGCCATCGGCTGGTGATTGGCGGTGTAGGTGCCGAGGCCGCCGGAGTATTTGTCCCCGTATTCGAACTTGAACCCGAGGGTGAACCAGATGCCGCGGTAGCCGTCGTGGGGGACGGTTTCCCGGATGGCGGGCGTGTTGTCGTGGGGAGGGGGAGGGACGGAGACGGGGCCGAACATGGTGTAGCAAGGGTCGCGGCGGCGGCGCGGCGGGTCAACCGAGGGGGGTTGCAGGCGGTGCGCATTCGATTTCATATCTTGATCATGAAGGATGATTCCACCGGCCCGGTCGCGGCGCGGCTTTCGCTGCGGGAGTGGGCGTGTCTGAGGACGGAGTTGATCTGGATATACCAGGGCAAGCCGGCGGCGCGGTCGCGGCACGCGACCTACGACCACCGGGAGACGAACTGGGCGTGGCGACTGGAGCGCGGCGAGGTGGTCGTGAGCTCGGGCGGGCGAAGCTGGCGGGCGCGGGCGGGACAGTGGCTGATGTTGCCGGTGGCGGTGACGCGTCAGGATTTTTCGGACGACGCGGTGTTGGTGTCGGTTCGGTTCCAGTGTCAGTGGCCCTCGGGCGAAAATTTGTTCGAGCCGGATCGGGACGGGCGCGGCGTGGTGTTGGACGAGCGGCGGCATCCGGGGCTGCGGGTGGCGACTGAACGGCTGCTGCGCGACGCGCGCCGGATGTCGCCGGGGGACCACCGGGAGCAAGCGTTGCAGGATGTGGAGTATCCGGTATTTCTGAGGCGGCAGGCGCATTTCCTCGAGTGGTTGGCGGCGTGGTATGCGGCGCGGATCGAGGCGGGGGCGACGCCCTCGCGGCGCGACGGCGGGGACATCCGCGCGTATCGGGTGGCGCGGGTGTTGAACGAGGCGCCGTTGGCGGAGGGTTTTCCGCTTGCGCGGGTGACGGCGGAGGCGGGTTTGAGCGCGGTGCAGGTGAATCGAATCTATCGGCAGGCATTCGGGTTCACGCCGCACAAGCATTGGGAGCGGCGGAGGCTGGAGACGGCGAAGCTGCGCCTGGAGACGGAGGTCGCACCGTTAAAGCGATTGGCGGCGGAGCTCGGGTTCGGTTCGGCGGCGCATTTCGTGGTGTGGTTTTCGCAGCGGGCGGGCATGACGCCCGGCGCGTGGCGCGAGCGGCGGCGCGGGACGATGTGAACGGGGGACGCGTGAGTGGCGCGGGACGGGCGCTGGGTTTTATTTGGTGTAGTCCGGCCCGAGGCCGAGTTCGCGGAGGGCGCCGCGGAAGGCGGCGGAGAAACGATCGCAGCGGATGTGGAACTCCTCGCTGAGGTCGAGCGGGAGGTCCTCGGGGCGTTGGCTTTCGACCATCGGCTTGTCCTCGGCGAGGACCTTGAGCTCGAAGGCGAGGATCTCCTCGGCGGGGATGTGGGGATCGAAGTTGCGCGCGACGAAGTGGAAAATGCGCGAGCGGCGACGCGAGACCGGCGTGGGCAGGTCGAAGACGCAGTGGTGGCGGCCGTCGCCGTAGTCGATGTCGAGCCGGCAGGCGAAGGGCAGGTGAAGGTCGTAGAGCATGCGCCGCTGGATGACCTCGCCGGTGGAGGAGGCGGTCTTGGCGGAGGCGGGGTTCGACGCGAGGTAACGATAGTCGACGCGGAAGCCGGTCGCGGTGCGCTCGACCTCGTAGGGCGGGACCTCGGGCTGGTCGCGGTTGCCGAAGGTGCCGGTGTGGATCCACGAGAAGTGCGCGACGTCGATGAAGTTTTCCAACTGGCGGCCGGGCGTGCAGGCCCACTCCTGCGGCTCGGCGTGCATCATGCGGTAGGCCGGGGCGGAGAGCTGGGGCCAGTCGGGGAGGGCGGGCGCGGCGCCGGGCGCGGGATCGAGGCAAACCCAGACGAGGCCAAGGTGTTCGACGGAGGCGACGACGGAGAGGCAGAGCTTTTTCGGGACCGGAAGGTCGGGCTGGGCGGGAATGGCGGTGCAGCGTCCGTCGGCGCCGTATCGAAAACCATGATACGCGCAGACCAGCTCGTCGCCCTCCTGCCAGCCGAGGTGGAGCGGCACGCCGCGGTGGATGCAAAGATCACGTGCGACGACGATCCGGCGGCCGGTGGTGCGGTAGGCGATGAGCGGTTCGTCGAGGAGGGTGCGGGCGAGGGGCTTGCCGGCGTCGAGTTCGTCCGCGTAGGCGATCGGATACCAAAACCGGGCGAGCGCGCGCCACTCGGCTTCGGGATAGGTGAGCTGGCGGGGCAGGGGCGCGGGTTGGCGTGAAAGATCGGAAGACATGGCGAGGAGGATCGAGGTTTTCCGAGGCGGGAGCTGCGGGATAAAGAAGCGACGGAGGACGTGGTGCGGAAGCGGACGGGTTAGAAATCGAGGGCCCAGAAGCGGCCGGAGCTGACGGCCTGGACGGCGGAGGCGGGCAGCCATCGTTCGGCGAAGCCGGGCCCCCAGGAGTCGCTGAAGGCGATCTCGCCGGTGGCGCGGTTGTAGCCGGTGAGCAGGCAGAGATGGGCGGAGCCGAAGTCCGGGCCGAGTCGTTCGCCGAGTCGTTTTTGCTCGGAGGCCCAGGTCTTGAGCGCGGTGGCGTCGAGGGTGACGCGGTGGCGGGAATAGGCGTCGGCGAGGGCGTTGAAGGCGGGGGTGGAGGAAAGCGACCAGAGGACCGGGCGGCCTTCGTCGATATGGCGGGAGAGGCCGGAGGGCGTGAGCTTCAGCTCGACGGCCCGAAGTCGGCGTCCGTTTCGGCGGACGGTGCGCTCGAGCGCCTCGACGAGCTTGTCGGGATTGGTGCCGCCGCCGAAGCCGGTGCCGCCGATGGCGGCGAGGTCATACATGTCGGCGGGGATGCCGGAGTAGCGGAGCAGGCGTTCGAAGGTGGCGGGCACGCAGTAGCCCTTCGGGCCCTGGTCTACCATCGGTATCCGGTCGAGGACTACGTCGCCGTTGTCACGCCGGGTGACCTTGGCGCGGAGGCGCTGGCGAAGCTGGTCGTCGGAGAGGCGCGGAGGCGCGGCGCGTTCGGAGGGCTGGATACGGAGGGCGAGGTGCCAGTCGGGAAGGGACTGGACGACGATCTGGTGGTCGCCGGCGTTGAAGACCGCGAGGTCGCCCGGGAACGCGCGTCGGAGCGCCGGGGAGGAGGCGACGGCGCCGTCGGGCAGAAGTTCGGCGAGTTTTGCGCGAATCTTTTGGAAGTCGCCGGAAAGGGAGGCGCGGAAGGCCTCCAGCTTGGCGGGCGGGATGATGGAGAAGATGTCGAGGCCGGCGAAGGCGGGGTCGTCGCCGCGGTTGGTGAAGAGGACGGAGATCTCGGCGACGCGGCCTTCCTCGGAGCGGAGCGCGACCATGTAGGCGGGCACACCGAGGACGGGGCGCGGTTGGCGGGCGTAGGCGCGCCAGCTTTCGTAACCGGAGGTGATGCTTTCGGGGCGGAGCTTGAGGCGGTCGGCGAGTTCGGCGGGCGCATCGTCCCAGAGGACGGCGTCGGCGAAGAGCGGGAGGCCGAGGGCGGTGTTGATCGCTTCGATCCAGGCGGGCGGTGCCGAGGCTGCGGAGGCTTCGGCGGGCGTCGAGGCGGAGGAGGCGGCGCTTTGCACGAGGAATTGGAGGTCGGCCTCGGAGAGGCGCTCGCGTTGAAGAGTAAACTCGCGCCCGTCGGCGGCGCGCCGGATGACGACGTGGGTGGCGTCGGCGCGGACGAGCTCGGCTTCGACGGTGCGACCGTCGCGATCCGTCCACGCGCGCGGGGCGGCGAGGGCGGTTGCGCCGAGCGCGAGCAGCGCGAGGAATGCAAGGCCGAGGCGGCTCATGGCTTTGTGATAACGCGCACGAAGCCGGCGTCCGGGGCGCCGAACTTGTAGGTGACGGGCTGACCTGGACGCACCTCGTAGCGCGAGGTAAGGATGAAGCCGGCGCCGTCTTCCGCGGGTTTGAGGTAGAAGCGGCCATTGTTGTCGGACCACGGGTCGTTGAACGCGGAGTGGTCGATGCTATGACCCAGTTGCCCGAGGCGGTGCTGGATGGCGGCCTGAAACATCATGGTATGGGTGGCCGAGCTGTTGAAGATGCGGGCGATCCGACCAATCGACGACACGGCGAGATCGAGGAAGGGGTCTTCTGTGTGTGGGGCGTATTCGCTGTCCGGTTGGGGTTTTTCGGCCTGTTGCAGATGCCGGTCGACGCCCGCTTGGTAGGCGGCGACGAGATCTTTGCCGTAGCCTTCGGGACCGCCGGGATGCTCGCGAGCCAATGTGAGCATTTTCGCCAAGGATGACTTCCCGCGATCGGAGCCGCCCATGATGTCGGAGAATTCAAACATTCTGCGCAGTGTGGCGGCATGGCTTGGGCGTCGCACGATGCGTTTGGATTCAAGGTGCACCACGGCTTCGCTTTGACCGTTGCTGATCACCGCCACGCGTTTCTCGTAATCGAGGGACACGAGGCGGATGCGCTCCGTGGCGCGTCCGAGATCGAGCGCGAGGGATTCGCCGCTGCGGGTGTCCTCAAGGATGATCCGGTGCTGGCCGCCGCCGAGATCCATGAGGCCGCTTAGGCGGAGGTTTTTGGTGAAGTCATTCGCGTCGTCGGAATCGTCCGGTTTGGAACCGGCGCCAGGATCTTCGATCAGGGCGCGAAGGCCGGGGACGATGATCTTTTCGACCCAGGGGAGGAAGAAAACTTCCCGTTCGCCGGCGACGGCCTCGGCGTTGGACGGGGGAGGCTTAAGTTGGTCCCAGAGTGCGGACAGACGGGCCAGTTCCTCCGCGGAAAATTCATTCAGGCGTTTGGCGGCCTCGGCTTGGGCGATGCTCTCGAGCGCGATGCCGGTGAGCTGTTCAATAAGCGTGGAGCCTGAGCGTTGCTGACGACCGAACTGCGCAGCGGCGACATAAACGGCGGCGGCTTCACCGGGAGGGAGCGTGGCCGCATCCTTGACCGCGATTTGGGCAAGGGCGCGCGTGGTGCCGATCCCCACGGGGATGATGTTCATCGGATTGTCCGGATCGTTTGGGTTGGCCGGCAAGGGCCAGTCTTCCCGCGTGGTGTTGGCGGCCGAGCCGGCCGCGACGAGGGCGGTCGACAGTTCTCGCGCGAGCGCGTGTTGCGCGTCGGTAAGGGATGGCGGAGGATCGTTCTCGCCGAGCGGGCCGTTGCTCCATGCATCCAAGGCGGCGCGTTCCGCCTTGGGCAGGGTCGCGTAACGGAGCAGGAGCGCGCGGTAGGGATTCGATGCCGGCTGATTTTCGAAGTAGGCGACCGTTTCGCTGGGGGCGGGTTTGCCGGAGGGCTGGCCACCGGCCAAGGCCGAGCGTGCCGTCCCGAGCGCGGTTGAAAACACGGCACAGGCCAAAAGCAGGGAGCGAAATCGGCGCACGCGGGGAAAGGGAGACAAAAGAAGACCCGGCCGCAAGGCCGGGTCTGAAGGGAGGATGCGCGATGGAGGACGCGAGGGAGGCTCACGCCACTTTCGGGAATTTCACCCACTTGGCTCCGAGCTTGGAGCTCTTCACCACGGTCTCGATGAAGGCCATGCCCTCGATGCCGTCGTCGATCGTCGGGAAATCGAGGTCCTTCGGTAGTTTTTTCCCGGATACCTCGGCGCGGATGGCGCGGAAGGCCTCGCGGTAAAGGTTGCCGAAGGCCTCGAGGTAGCCCTCGGGGTGGCCGGCGGGGATGCGCGCGGCGGTCTTGGCGGCCTCGCTCGTGAGGTAGCCGTTGCCGCGACCCCAGATCTCGGTGGGCTTGTCGGGGTATTTGACGACGAGTTGGTTGGGGTGCTCCTGGCGCCACTCAAGGCCGGCCTTCTCGCCGTAGACGCGGATGTTGAGCGCGTTTTCCTCGCCGACGCTGATCTGCGAGGCGTGGAGCACGCCCTTGGCGCCGCCCTTGAAGCGGACGAGAACGTTGCCGTCGTCGTCGAGGGCGCGGCCTTTCACGAAGGCGGTGAGGTCGGCGCAGAGTTCCTCGATGTGGAGTCCGGTGATGTAGCGGGCGAGGTTTTCGGCGTGCGTGCCGATGTCGCCCATGCAGCCGGCGGCGCCGGAACGCTTGGGGTCGGTGCGCCAGGCGGCCTGTTTCTGGTCGGCCTTCTCGATGGCGGTGGAGAGCCAGCCCTGAGGGTATTCGACGACGACCTTGCGGAGGGCGCCGAGCTTGCCGGAGCGCACGAGGTCGCGCGCCTGCTTCACCATCGCGTTGCCGGTGTAGTTATGGGTGAGGACGAAAACCTTGCGGGTCTTGGCGACGATCTTCTTGAGCGCGAGGGCTTCCTTGAGGTCGAAGGTGACGGGTTTGTCGCAGACGACGTTGAAGCCTTTTTCGAGGAAGAGCTTCGCGGGCGGGAAGTGCTGGTGGTTGGGCGTGACGATGACGACGAAGTCGAGCCGCTGGCCGGCGGGTTTCTTCGCCTCGGCCTCGGCCATTTCCTGGTAGGAGCCGTAGACGCGGGCGGGGTCGAGGTAGAGGTCCTCGCCGGAGGCCTTGGAGCGGGCGGGGTCGGAGGAGAAGGCGCCGGCGACGAGTTCGGCCTGACCGTCCATTTGGGCGGCGATGCGGTGGACGGCGCCGATGAAGGCGCCGCGGCCGCCGCCGATCATTCCGTAGCGGAGTTTGCGGGTCATGGGAGAAATGAATTTAGCCCACGAAACACACGAAAGGACACGAAAGGAAAGGCGTCGGAGCCTGTTTTGGTTTCGTGTTATTTCGTGTGTTTCGTGGGCAACAGGTTCGGAGATTACTGGTTCTTCTTGTCGAAGGCGGCGTCGAAGGCGACGGCGCTCGAGGGGAAGTCGAGTTTGCGGACGAAGGCGGCGGCCTCGGTGGCGCCGTGGACGCGGTCCATGCGGATGTCTTCCCACTCGACGGAGAGCGGACCGCGGTAGCCGATGTCGTTGAGGGCGACGATGACCTCCTCGAACTTGATGTCGCCGTGGCCGAGGGAGCGGAAGTCCCAGAAGCGGCGGGCGTCGCCGAAGTTGGTGTGGCCGCCGAAGACGCCGACGGTGCCGTCGCCGTGGCCCCACCAGACGTCCTTCATGTGGGCGTGGTAGATGCGGTCGGCGAAGACGCGGATGAACTTCACGTAGTCGACGCCCTGATACCCGAGGTGCGAGGGGTCGTAGTTGAAGCCGAAACGCTTGTGGTGCTTGACGGCGGCGAGGGCGCGCTGGGCGGAGGCGATGTCGAAGGCGATCTCGGTGGGGTGGACCTCGAGTGCGAAGTTGACGTCGACCTTGTCGAAGGCGTCGAGGACGGGGAGCCAGCGCTTGGCGAAGTCGGCGTATCCGGCATCATAATACGCCTGCGAGGTCGGCGGGAAGGCGTAGATGGAGTGCCAGATGGAGGAGCCGGTGAAGCCGTTGACGACGGCGGGAAAGGCTTCCTTGCGGGCGGCGGCGCCGGGGCGGGCGTCGAAGAAGGCGCGGGCGGCCTTGGCGGTGAGGATCATGCGGCGGGCGGCGCGCTTGCGGACGCCCTCGGGATCGCCGTCGCCCCAGACATCGGGCGGGAGGATGGCCTTGTGGCGTTCGTCGATGAGGTCGCAGACGGCCTGGCCGACGAGGTGGTTGGAGATGGCGTGGCAGGTGAGGCCGTGGTCCTTGAGGAGCTGCCACTTTTGGTGGACGTATTTTTTGCTGCTGGCGGCGGCTTCGACGTCGAAGTGGTCGCCCCAGCAGGCGAGTTCGAGGCCGTCGTAGCCCATTTTTTTCGCGAGCGGGGCGAGTTTTTCGAGGGGAAGATCGGCCCACTGGCCGGTGAACAGGGTGACGGGACGAGGCATAGGTCGGATGGGGGTTTGCGAGGTAAACGGGAAACGGGATTTGCTTGCGACAAGGCGGCGTGGGGCAAGTGCTTTCGACTCGGGGGAGATTGACGGAGAAGCGGCGCGAGCAAGGGCTTGCGGCCGTGTCCTCGGACGGACAACATCCGGGGCACCCACCCCCTGAACCCCATGATGCTGCACACCTTCTCCACCCTTGGTTGCCCGGAAATGGATCTCGACGGAGCAATCAGTCTCGCCGCGCGACACGGCTTCCACTCGCTCGAACTGCGCACCTTGAACAACACGACGGATCTGCCGGCGTGGTTTCAGGAGCACTACGGCACGCCGGCGGGACTCGCGGCGCATCTGAAGCAGCGTCACGTCAAGGTCTGCGCGCTGGGCACCTCGTTCAAGCTGGTCGGCCACGACGACGTGGACCGCGCGCAGCTGGCGCACTTCGTGCGCTGGGCGGACGAGGCCGACGTGCCGTGGCTGCGTGTTTTCGACGGCGGGAAGCGGGGCGACTCGGCGGAGGTGGAGGAGGCGGTCGCGACGCTGAAGTGGTGGAAGGAGGAGCGGATCAAGAACAACTGGGCGGTGGACATCATGGTGGAGACGCACGACGGCTTCGTGACCTCGACGGCCTTGCGCGAGCTGATCTCGCATGCGCCCCAGATCAGTTTGTTGTGGGATGCTCACCACACCTGGAAGAAAGGCGGGGAAAATCCCTGCGACACCTGGAAAACGGTGCGCAACCACGTCGTGCACCTGCATGTGAAGGACAGCGTGAACAAGCCCAGCCCGAACGGGACCCATTCCTACACCTACGTGTTGCCCGGCGACGGCGAATTCCCGATGGCCGCGTTGCGCAACTGTCTGCGGGATGACGGTTACAACGGCGTCCTTTCGCTCGAGTGGGAGCGCATGTGGCATCCCTACCTGCCGGAACTCGACAAGGCGCTGCACCACGCGGCGCAGATGCGCTGGTGGTGAGAGCGGGGGCGCGAGGCCGATCCCGGATTGCGACCGCGGCGCGCACGGAAGCGCGCGGGCAACCCGCGCCATGCGGTCGTCCGCGCAAGCAGCGCCCGGGAAGCGGCGGGCGCGGTCCGCTTACTGGTAGAGCCAGTAGCGTTTGGTGAGCTGCTGATAGACGGCGCAGCGGCGCGCCCAATCGGCTTCGAAGGCGCGGAGATCGACCTTGGCGCCGTCGCGCACGAGCGCCCTCCACCAGGCGGTGCTGCCGACGTGGATGTTGAAGGAGCGCGTTTCCTTGGGGCCGAGTTTGGCGAAGGGGTTGGGCGGATCGTAGACGCAGGCGAGGCGCATGAGCTCGAAGCTGAGCTGGGTGGGGCGCCAGGCGTTCCAGTCGGCGATCTCGACGTAGAGTGAGTGGATGGGTTTGCCGGTCGGACCGTTGACCGTGATGACGCGGTAGGAGAGTCCGGGGATGGCGAGACGTTCGAGGTCGGCCTTCAACTGCGCGGGCGTCTTCCCCTTGAAGTTGATCGCGCGGAAAGGGTGTTCGCGGCCGGCACCGTGCTTGAAGCCGCTGTATTCGCAGCCGAGGCCGGTCATGGCGTAGCCGACCACCGCGGCGAAATCCCGAACGAGCGGCGAGGTGGGGGCGAACTTGAGCCCGGTCTCCGGCCAGCGCATGGAACGACGCCAGCCGCGCATGGGGACGACGGTGAGCTTCCCCCTGGCGCGCACGCTTTCGGGGACGTCGAGCACGCCGGGCGCGGAGGCGGCGATGCGGGCGAGCTCGCCGATGGTGAGGCCGTGGACATACGGTATCCGGAAAGCCCCTACGCCGCTCATCCATTCGCGGTCGAGGTGCGGGCCGTCGACCTTGAGCCCGCCGAGGGGGTTGGGCCGGTCGAGCACGACGACCTCCACGCCGTGGGTGAAACACGCGTCCATGGCGTAGCGCATGGCGACGTTGAAGGTGTAGCTGCGGACGCCGATGTCCTGCAGGTCGATGACGAGGGCGTCGAGGCCCTTGAGCTGGGCGGCGGTGGGTTTGCGGTTGGCGCCGTGGAGCGAGTAGACGGGCAGGCCGGTGGCGGTGTGGACGGAGTCGCCGAAGTTGACGCTGGCCTTGATCTGGCCGTCGAGCCCGTGCTCGGGGGCGAAGAGGGAAACGAGTTTCACGCCCGGGGCGCGGTGGAGGATCTCGATGGTGCTGCGTCCGTCGCGGTTGACGCCGGCGGCGTGGGTGAGGAGTCCGATGCGTTTGCCCCGGACGGCGGCGAAGTTTTCGGCCGCGAGGACGTCGATGCCGAGCATCACCGGATAGACGGCGACGGGGCGGACGGGAACGGCGGCTTGGGCGGGGGCGGAAAGGGGAGCGGCGGAGGCCGCGGATTGGGGCGGGTGTTGACGGCTGCTGCAGCCGAGAAGTCCGGCGAGGAAGAGGCCGAGAAGAAGCAGGGAGCGGTGGGCGCGGAGGGTCATTGGCCGGATCGAGGGCGGTGTCAGGAGCGCGGGGTGTCGGACGGGGGCGGAGAGTGGTCGTGCGGTGTGACGACGGCGGTGACGGGTTTTTTGGCCGCATGATGACGCGCGGCGGGAAGGACGAGCCGACGCCAGAAAAAATCGAGGAGGCCGCCCAAGAAGGTGCCCGCGATCAGGCCGCCGAGGATGAGCGCGTTGATTCCGGTGCCGATGCGGGAGGTCCAGCCGGCGCGACCGGTTTTGGGATCGTGCAGGAGGGCGCTTTCGGGGTCGTCATCGGAAGGCGGGACGGTGGGCTGAAAATCGGAGGCGGGGGCGGGCTCGAGACCGTGGCCGAAGCCCGAGATCTTGATGACCTGCATGCCGAGCTTGTAGGTCCCGTAGTAGACGGGGCCGGCGGTGACGGGGTTGGTGATGAACTGAAGGCCGCCGGCGACCATGAAGTTGGTGCGAAGGACGAGGCAGAGCAGGAAGGCGATCGGAAGTTGCACGCCCATCACCGGCATCAGCGACAGAATGGGGCCGATGTAGAAGGAGCTGCGGAGGCTGGAGTAGCGGAAGCTCCAAAGGTAGCTGCGTTTCCGGGCGAAGCCGGCGAAGCGGCCGACCACCGGATAGGTGTGAAATCGCGCCCGGCGAGGCATGAAGCGCAGCCAGAACTTCGCCCGACGGATGCGGGCGAAGCGGAGCAGGCGTTGTTGATGCGGTTCCTCTTTCATCGGTCGGGCGCGATGGAAACGGGGAAGGTCGGACAGGCGGCGCCGGAGGTAAAGCGCGCGCTGGCGAAAATCCGCGCGGAGCGGCCGTCGTCGCGCGGCCTTGGCCCGGATCAGGGTGTCTCGACGGGGGCGAAGCGCGGCGAGACCCGGCCCTGATACTCGACCGGTTCGCTCCACATGCGGTGGGGGCGCACCCAGAGCTGGTCGTCGATTTTGCGACCCTGTTCGTCGAGGCAGCGGTAAAGCACGTAGGGCGCGAGCTCCTCGGAGTGGCGGACGACGCCGAGCACTTCGTAGAGGTGGCCCTTGTAGTGCCGGTAGAGGCCGGGTGCGGGAGAGGAGGGAAGAGGATCTAACGGATCGCCGCGGGGCATGCCAACCGGCTTGGCGAGGTCGGGATTAAGTTGGAAGTTTAAGTTTGAGAGATAGGCATCGGGGCATGGGTCGCATTCCGCGCGAGAACGTGAGCACGGAGACGCCGCCCGGCCTGATCGAGCCGGCGGCGGCCGAGGCGCGGCGTTTTTTCCGGCCGGGGCGCCGGGCGGCGGGGCGCGGATGGCGCGTCGTGGGCGGCGGCCGGGAGGCGCTGGCGGCCGGCAGCTACGCGCAGCGCCGGGACTTTCCGTATTGGGAAATAGAATACATCGTGGGCGGGCGCGGACAGGCCGAGGTCGCCGGCCGGCGCGCGGCGCTCGCGGCTGGGGCGGTGTATGCGATCGGCCCCGAGACGCGTCGCGGGCGCCGGAGCGACGTGCGCCGGCCGCTGAGGCGCTATTACCTGTGGCTGGAGGGCGCCGGCGCGGAGGCGGCGCTGGCGGGGGCGGGCCTGGCGGACGGTCGCGTGCGGATGGTCGAGGCGCCGGGCGAGGCGCGGGAGGTGTTCGAGTGGATTTTGCGCGAAGGGAGCCGATCGGGGGAGGCGGCGGAGGCGACGGTCGCGCATCTGGCGCGGGTGTTGTTGCTCAAGCTGGCGCCGGCGAAAAACGGCGAGGCGGGCGCGCTCCCGGCGGCGGGACCGGGAGGGGCGGAGCCGGACGACGGTTCCGCGCGGACGAGTTTCGAGCGGTGCCGCGCGTTGGTGGACGCGGAGGCGGCGCGACTCCGGAGCACGGCGGACATCTCGGCCGCGACGGGATTGCGAAGCGAGACCGTGTGCCGCCTGTTCAAGCGGTTCCTGGACACGACGCCCGGGGATTATTTGCGCGCCCGACGGGTGCGGATCGCGGCCGATCGGCTGCGTGAGCCCGGGGCGCGGGTGAAGGAGGTTGCGGCGGCGCTGGGCTTCGCGGATGCGTTTCACTTTTCGCGGGTGTTTCGCGAGGAGATGGGGGTCACGCCGCGCGCGTGGCGCGCGGGGGCTTCCGCGGACCGGATCGAGGGGTGAGGAACCCCGCCGTCGACGGCGGTTGCCGGGGCGTGTTTCGGGGTAGCACGGAACCGCTTTCGGGGAAAGGGCGCGGGGCTTTGGGTTTGGCGGCCAAGGGCGACGGGATTTCCTTGGGCGCACTATGAGCAACACGTCCTCGAAGGGTTTTGCGGCTTTGGTTACCGGCGCCTCGCGCGGCATCGGGCGCGGCATCGCGATCGAGCTGGCCAAGGCCGGCGGCCGCGTGGCGATCAACTACGCGGGCAACGCCGAGGCCGCGGCCGAGGCGCTGATGCTGGTGAAGCAGGCCGGCGGCGACGGCTTCATCGTCCAGGGCGACGTGGCGGTGGCCGCGGATCGCGAGCGCATGGTGGCGGAGGTGGTGAAAAACTTCGGCCGGATCGACCTGCTCGTGAACAACGCCGGCGTGGCTCCGAAGGTGCGCGCCGACCTGCTCGACGCGGGCGAGGAGAGCTTCGACCGCCTTTTCGCGATCAATCTCAAGGGGCCGTTTTTCCTCACGCAGCTCGTCGCGAAGCAGATGCTCAAACAGGAGCCGGACGCGGAGGGTTTCCGCGGGCGCATCGTGAACATCACCTCGATCTCGGTCTACACGGCGTCGATCAACCGCGGCGACTACTGCATGGTGAAGGCCGGCCTCGCGATGATGACGAAGCTCTTCGCCGATCGTCTCGCGAACGATGGCATCAATGTCTACGAGATCCGCCCCGGCGTGATCGCGACCGACATGACGGGCGCGGTGAAGGAGAAATACGACAAGCTCATCATCCACGACGAGCGCGGCATCACGCCGATCCGCCGCTGGGGCAAACCGGAGGACATCGGCCGTGCGGTGCGGGCGATCGCCGAGGATCGTTTTCCTTTCTCGACCGGGGCCTGCTTCGACATCGACGGCGGGTTCCACCTGCAGCGTCTCTGACCCGTCGTCGGAAGGAGGCTCGGCGCAGACGGGCCCGAATGCGGTTATACAAGAGCATCCCGCGTTGAGCGCCCGGCCCGGCGCGGGGTGGCAGGGGAAAAGCGGCGCGACCAACGACAGGGTCAGGCGCGAGGGATGTCGTCGCCCGAAGGCCGCCTGTCGCGTGGTGCGCGAGCAGTTGCGGGGCGGGAATGCATGATTCGCGCGAGCGACTTCGGTCTTTTTCCCAACATCGAAGACCGATCAGAGCTCCACGTCGCGGCAGCGGCTTTCGAGCTGACGGGCGACGAGATCGATCATGGCGGCGTCGAGGACCGGCGTGGCGCCGCCGCATGCGATCGCGGAGGGAAGCTCTTTCGGATTGAGCACGTTCACCGGGCCGCGGCCTTTGCGGAGGATCATCCAGCCGGGAAACACGAGCAGCGGCTGCACGGGGACGGCGCGGCCGAGCTGACGTTCAAGAAAGACGGCGAGCCATTCGGCCTGGCGAAGCGCTTGTTCGAGGCCGTGTTTGTCCTCGCCCCATGGATACGCGAGCGCCCTGCCGTCGTAGATGATCTCGTGCGCCATGAAGCCGACGCGCGCGCGGCCTTTCCGGCGGGTCTTGGTTTCGATGGCGAAGACTCCGGCGGGGCCGACGACGACGTGGTCGATGTTGAAGGGGGCGGCGGTGGCGCCGGCGGGCGGATCGCCGGCGGGGACGTCGTGGAAGACGCGGTGTCCGGAGATTTTCAAGGGCTCGAGATGCTCGGCGACGATGCGTTCGCCGAAGAGGCCGAGGCGCGTGTTGCGGCGGCGATCGATCCACGCGATCACGCGTCGCGCTTGGACGACGATCAGAACGGCGAAGGCGACGGCGCCGACGACCAGGACGGCCGGTCCGGTCCATCCGCTCACGCGTCCGGCGAGGAAGAGGGCGGCGCCGAGCGCGAGGAGCGGAATGACGAGGCCGATGAGAATCGCGTTCTCGATCTTTTCATCGAGCTCGATCAGGCGCCGGCGCAGCGATTCGCCCGGGCCGCGAAGGAGTCGCATGTTTTCCGGGAACGGCGCCCGGTCCAGACGTGAGCGATCCCGCAGCCAGAGCAGGAACAGGATAACACCCAGGAAAACGGCGGCGTAACCGGTGCCGAAGTAGAGCGAGGTCATGCCGACACAGGCAGCACGGGAGGCAGAGGGCAGTCGAGCGCGGCGGCGAAGGCGCGGAGGAGGTCTGCCTCGGTCTGGGTGAGCTTCTGGTCGGCGGCGAAGGCGGTGGCGAAGGCTTGGAGGATGCGCTTGCGGAAGGGGGCGGGGGTGTGGGCGAGGTGTTCGAGCGCGAGGTCGAGCTCGTCGATGTCGGAGGGACCGGCCGGGCGGTAGGCGAGCGGAGGCTGAAGGCCGTTGAACTGCACGGCGGCGCGCGCGAAGGCCTGGGCGGCGGCGGTTTCGTCGGCGGCCTCGGCGCGAGCGGCGACGGAGAGAGCGAGGGAGAGTTCGTTGGCGACCTGGTTGGGGGCGAGAACGCGGAGGGCGTCGCGCGGCGAGGAGGCGAGACCGAGCGTGCGGTGGAGGATTTTTTGGAGGGCGAACTCGTGCGGGGTGACGCGTCCGTCGGCGTGCACGAGGGCGTCGAGCGTGTCGAGCAGCGTGGCGGAGGCGCCGGGCTCAAGCTGACGCAGGGCGGGGGTGGCGAGCTGGAGGAGGGGCAGACGGAGCGCGGCGGGGAGTGCGACGACTTGGGCGTGCAGATCCTCGGCGAGGCGTGCGTCGGCGGGCGTGGAGCGTTTTGCGATCAGGGCGAGCAGAGGCTCGAGCGGCGTGCCGTCGTGCGGCAGGCAGAGGGTGAAGCAGAGTGCGGAGACGCGTCGTGGATCGTGGGCGGCGTCGCGCAGAGGCTCGGGGATGGCGGAGTGGAAGGCTTGGCCGGCCCGCATGGTGGCGGGGGAGAGGTCGCCGGAGGCACCGAGAAGCACGGCGGCGTCGAGATGGGCGGCGGCGGGTCCACCGAAAGCGGCGAGCATGTTGGCGCGTGCGGCGGATGAAGGAGCGGAGGGGGCGGCGGGTTTGTGTTCGGGGCGGGAGATGACGGCGGGCGCGGTGAACTTGCCGTCCCAGCCCGGCTCGATGGCGCGGATGCGCGTGGCGAGATCGGGGTGGGTGGCGAAGAGGCCGCCGAAGTCGGAGCGGAAATTTTGCGCGAAGCAGAAGTGGCTGATCTCGCCGGCGGTGGAGACGTCCATGCGACCGCCGACGGAGAGTCCGCCGAGCTTCTTGAGCGCGCCGGCGATGCCGGCGGGATTGCGGGTGAACTGGACGGCGGCGGAGTCGGCGAGGAACTCGCGTTGGCGGGAGACGGCGGCTTGGACGAGCTTGCCGAAGAGGTGGCCGATGTAGCCGATGACGAGGAGGGCGAAGCCGGCGGCGAGGATGGCGATCAGGACGGCGCCGCCGCCGTCGTTTTTCCCCCGTCGTGAAGAACCGGATACACGCACGCGGCCGAAGGCGCGGAGGACACCCCTCCCGAGGATGGAGAGCGCGAGGATGCCGAAGACGAGGGCGGAGAGGCGGGTGTTGAGCCGCATGTCGCCGTTGAGGATGTGGCTGAACTCGTGGGCGATGACGCCCTGGAGCTCGTCGCGCGAGAGGCGTTCGAGCGCCCCTTCGGTGACGGCGACGGCGGCATCGGCGGGTGAATAGCCGGCGGCGAAGGCGTTGATGCCCGGTTCGCCCGGGAGGACGTAGACGGCGGGCACGGGCACGCCGGAGGCGAGGGACATCTCCTCGACGACGTTGAAGAGGGTGCGTTCGCGGATGTCGGTGGTGTCGGGCGAGACGCGGCGTCCGCCGACACGTTCGGCGACGGCGGGGCCGCCGGCGCGGAGCGCGAGCCAGCGGGTGAGGCTGGCGATACCGGAGACGAGGAGGGTGAGGACGGCGACGCCGAGAAAGAGTTCCGGTTGCCACCAGGAGGCGGGGCGATCGAGGTCGCCGGAGGCGAGTTTCGCGATGAAGATCGCCGCCACGTAGAGCGCGGCGACGGTGCCGAGGAGGGCGAGGATGAAGAGGATGACGAGGCGACCGGAGCGGCGCCTCGCGCGATCCTGGGCCTCGAAGAAGTCCATCAGGGTGTCTTTCGTGGGCGGGGACGGGGCGGGGTGGTCCGCCGCGCCTCGAGGTCGGGCGCGGCGGCGAAGCGGCTTAGAAGGAGACCTTGGGCGCGACGCGTTCGGCGGGGCTGTCGACGGTGAAGAGCTCCGCCGGCTGGAAACCGAAGGCGCCGGCGAAGAGGACGGACGGGAAGGTCTCGCGCCGGGTGTTGTAGGTCATGACGGCGTCGTTGAAGGCCTGCCGCGCGAAGGCGATTTTGTTTTCCGTGCTCGTGAGCTCCTCGGTGAGGCGGAGCATGTTCTGGTTGGCCTTCAGGTCGGGATAGGCCTCCGAGACGACCATGAGGCGGGAGAGCGCGCCTCCGAGACCGGCCTCGGCACCGAGCAGGCTCTTGAGCGCGGCGGGGTCGGCGGGGTTGGCGGCGGCGGCTTTGGCGGCGCTCGCGGCGATGTTTCGAGCCTGGATGACGGCCTCGAGTGTTTCGCGTTCGTGCTTGAGGTAGCCTTTGGCGGTCTCGACCAGATTCGGGATGAGATCGTAGCGGCGCTTCAGCTGGACGTCGATCTGGGCGAAGGCGTTTTTGAAACGATTCCGAAGAGAAACGAGGCCGTTGTAGAGGCCGACGAGCCAGAGAAGGAAGATGACCGCGATGGCGGCGAGGATCAGCAACACGATGAGGAGGGGCGACATGGTGATGGAAACGCAATGGTTTTGACGTCGGCTGGCGAGGGGATTTGCACGCGACCGGAGGCCGAGGAAGCGGGCGGAAACCATGGGCGGACGCGTGGTTACGGAAACGCGGTTGCCATGTAGGCGAGGCGGGCGCCACTTTGGCGCGCCTTTTCCCGTTCTTCCGTTCTTCGTGGTTTCGTCGCAAAACAAGCACCTCCTCGTCCCGTGATGGCACGCCGTCTATTGTTCCTCCTCTGCCTGGCTTGGCTGGCGACGGGCGGGCGGGCGCAGCCGGAGCCGACGCTCTTCGCCCCCGTGCCGATGGCGCCGACTCCCATGACCGCGGGCGATTTGATCGTGGACGAGGAATCGGCGCGACGGGCGTTGGCCCTGGGGTTCGCGACCACGGCGGCGGCGCAGGCGGAGAAACTCCTCGCCCGGGCGGAGCCCGGCGAAGCATCGCGGGATGCGGCGGCGCTCATTCTCGCGACGGCGCGGCTCGAACTTGGAGACTTGGCGGGCGCGGAACGCGCGCTCGCCGCACACAGCGACACCCGGCCGCCGGCCTACCGTCTCCGGGCGGGATTGCTGGCGGCGCGGCAAGGACGTTATCCGGCGGCGCAAGCGGAGGCGACGGCGTTGCGCCCGGAGTCCTTGGCTCCCGAGGAGCGCGCCTGGCTGTTTTTGTTGCAAGGGATGGTGGCGGAGGCGGAACGCGACACGAATCGCGCCGGCGTCGCCTACGACCAGGCTCTGGCGAGCGCGACCTCCGACTGGCAGCGCGCCCGGCTGCGGCTCGCGCGCGAGCGTTTGCGGTTGGTTCAGGGCGAAGTGACCGAGGCCCAGGCCGACGCCTTGCGCGAGCAGGCGGAGCGTTACGCCGGTCGCATGCTGGCCGCCGACTACGCGGCCCAATACGCGGTGGCCCTGCATCTCCTCGGACGTCGGGATGCGGCGATCACCTACCTGCAGGATCAGCTTGGCCAATTGCCCGACGGCCTTGCGGGGGCGGGAGATGATCTGCGTCTCGTGCTGGGCTTGATCGCTGGACCCGCCGAGGCCCCGGGATGGGCGGCGCTGGAGCAACTGCTCACGGGCGGTTCGGACGTGGTTGAACGACGGATCGCGCTGCAGCTGCTGGCGGAGGCGACGGATTCGCCCGAGTCCCGGAGGCGTTTGTTGCGCACCTTGGACGAGTTGCTGGCGGTGAAGCCGGCGCACGTGCTTTCGGAGGATTTGCTCGTCACGCGGGCGGAGCTCGCGCTCGTGGCTCGGGACTACGCGAGGGCCGAGGCGGACGCGCGCGAGCTGTTGACGCGTTACCCGACCTCGGCGCAACGCGCCCGGGCGCTGACACAGCTCGCCGCCACGGCGTGGGAGCTCAAACGTTTCCGCACCGCCGCCGATTTCGCCGCGCAGGCGGCGGAGGCGGCGGGGGCGGGGGAGTCCCGCGCGGCTTTGAGATTGCTCGCCGCGGAAGCCTCGTATCGGGCGATGGACTACACGACCGCCACGGAAACCTACGCGGCGGTGCTCGCATCGCCGCCCGCGGGCGTGGCGCCGGCGACGATCGTCTTTCAGGGCGTCATGTCGCGGATCGAGGGCGGACGGCTTGGCGAGGCGGCCGACGAAATCGACCGCTGGGGGGCGGATCCGCGTTTCGATCCGGTGACGCGTTGGCAGGCGGAATGGAACCTCGCGCGAGCCCTGCAGGCCGCGGGACGTCAGGAAATCGCCCGGGCGAGGGTGGGGCGTCTGCGCAGCGAGGCGGGGGCGGAGTCGCGCCCGCCCGCGTTGCGCGCGCGGATGGCCTGGCTGGAGGCGAGGCTGGCGCGGGAGAGCGGCGATTTCGAGGCGGCGCTGGGGCTGGCGCGCGCGGTTTCGACCGCGCTCGACGGCGTGGAGGCGGCTTTGGCGCGGGAGATCGGCGGACGGGCGCGGTTGGTCGAGGCGGAGGCGCTTTTCGGGCTCGGCCGGGCCGGGGAGGCGATGACCGCGCTCCGCGAGTTGCGTTCTTCGCAGCCGAACACGGAGGCTGCGCTGCAGTCGTTTCTCGTGGAGGCGGATCACCTCGCCGCCGCGGGCCGGCTGGTCGACGCGCAGGGGCTTCTGATCCGTTTCGCCGACGAGCATCGCGATCATCAATACGCGCCCGATGCGATCTATCTGGCGGCGTTGAACGCCGAAAGGAGAGGGGAGGCGGCGTATTTCCGGGAGGCCTACGTGTTGCTCGAGGAGCAGCTGGTGAAGCGCTACCCGCGGAGTCGTTTGATTTTTTCCGCGCGTCTGAAGCAGGGGGATTTGTTGCGGCGTCTGGGGGATTTCGCGGCGGCGCAGTTGATCTACGAGGACCTGGTCAACAACCACTCGCAGCACGAGCGGATACTGGAGGCGCAGATGGCGTTGGCCGATTGCCACCGGGCGCAGGCGGCGCGCGATCCCTCGCATTTCGAAAGCGCGCTCACCATTCTCGAGCGTTTGCGCGATCTGGTCGGGGCGCCGGCCGACCTCCGGGCGGAGGCGGGTTTCAAGCTCGGGGACATGCTCGCGGCGCGCGATCCCGCGGCGGCGCTCGCCGCGTGGTGGCCGGTGGCGGACGCGTTGTTGCTGGAGTCGGAGGGGGCGGTCCTGCTCGGCGCGGAGGGGCGGTATTGGCTGGGCCGTCTGCTGGTGCGCATGGCGGGGGTGCTGGAGCAGTCCGGACGAGAGGAGGAAGCGCGCGAGGCTTGGCGCATGATCGTGGATCGCGGGTTGCCTGGCGCGGTTCTGGCCAAGGCTCGCCTGGAGGCCAAAGCCGGCGCATCGGCTCCTTCGTCATGATCCCCCTTTCGACAACGCGGCTTTAATCCAACCCATCACGAACATCGATTCATGGACTCGTCCCAACTCAACCTGCTCGCGCGCGGCGGCCCGATCATGTGGGTGCTGCTGTCTCTCGGCGCGCTCGCGCTGGCGATTTTTGTGGAGCGCATGCTTTATCTGCATCGTGGACAGATTCGCTCCACGGAGTTCGTGGACGGGATCAAAAACATCCTCGCGCAGCGGCGCATGGCCGAAGCCGTGACCGTATGCGAGGAGGCTCCCGGGCCGGTGGCGGCCGTGGTGAAGGCGGCCTTGTTGCACGCCGATGACGACGAGGTGCGGATGCGTTACGCGGTGCAGGACGCCGCGGTTACCGAATTGCCGGCGTTGGAGCGTCGCCTCGGCGCGCTGGCGGCGATCGCGCACATCGCGCCGCTTGTGGGTTTGCTCGGCACCGTGCTTGGGATGGCGACGACGTTTCGTGCCTTCATGGAGGGCGGCCACTATGCGACGGCGCAGGCGCTCGCGGACGGGATGTGGCAGGCGCTGATCACGGCCGGGGCCGCTCTGGCGCTGGCGGTTCCCGCCCACCTGGGGCATCACCTCCTGCACGGTCGTGTGCGCGCGGTTGTGCGCGACGTGGAATGGGCGGGGAACGAGATCATGCGCTACCTGCTGGTCGATTATCGTGAAGCGGGAACCAAGGGAGGCGGGATATGATCACCCGGCCTCTCGATCTCGCTTCCCGGCTGCGGCCGGCGCCGCGCGGCCTGGACTCGCTTTTCTATGTCAACGTGGGGGCGCTGGCGGTCTTCTTTTGGGTTTTTGGTTCCCGCTTTGTGTTGGCGCCGGGGCTGGCGGTGGACTTTGAATTGCCCGTGGCCGGCGCGGTCGCGACCGCGCACTTGGAGACCGATGTGGTGATCGCGGTTCCCGCCCCGGACATGGCGGTCGTGGAGGGGGCGGTGATGGATTTCCAGGGTTTGGGCGAATGGTTGCGTGCGCGTGCCGGCGACGAAAGGTCGGCGCGCGCACCGAAGAAACGTTTGCTCGTGCAGGCCACGGGTTCGTTGCCGGCGAGGGATTTGGCCGAGTTGTATGCATTGGCCGCGGCGGCCGGCTTCGGCGGGGTTGTGATCGCCACCAACGACACGGAGGGACGCCGGTGATCAGATGACCGAGCGGTTTCCCGACCTCCCGTATTTTCGGTCTTCCATTTCCTCCTCATGAGCGGAAGTCACCCAGCGACGAAACGCCTCCGTGGGACGCGCTTGGATGAAGCGCGTGAAGCGTGGCTGTTGCCGGGCTTGGTGGCGGTGGCGGCGGCGCTTCTGATGGTCATCGTGGCGGTGGCGGTGCATATTCCGAGGGTTGAAGCCGGCATGAAGCCGAGATCGGGAAGCGTGCCGGATCTGATCGTGACGCGGTTGGCGCAACTGCCCGTGGACGGGGAGGTGCGGGAGTATTTGCGGCTGTCGGATCCGGCTCGCCTGTTTTTCCCCGCGTCGGAATCCCTCGAGTCGGGAGGTGCCGGCGAAGGTGTGGTGGAGCAACCGGGCGCGGGAGTGGCGGACGGGTTTCCGGCGGCGTTTGTTTTTCAGGAACGGCCGAGTCGGGATATCCTTCGTCCGACTCCGCCGCGAAGCCCGGTGGCGGGCATGGATGCCGTCACACGGCATCGTTGGTTTGCCGGCATGGCGCGCGAAGGCGGTCCGGTGGATACGGGACCGAGCAAGCTGGCGGCATTGGGCGAGGCGCGAATGGATGTCTACCAATCGGGGAGCGCCGAGCGGATGGCCTCGATTCCGTTGCCGGACGACGACTTGCTGGCCACAACAGTCTGGGGACCGATTCGACTGAGCGTGCTCGTTGACGTCGCCGGCACGGTGGCATCCCCCATCGTCATTTCGGGGTCGGGTCTCGGGGAGGTCGACGAACGGGTGCGGAGCTTGGTGGCGCGCGAACTTTTGCCCCGTTTGCGCTTGCGGCCCGGCGTCTATCGCCTCGTTGTCGGTCCGTAAACGCTGCGTCAGAATTATTTCCCCGATTGGTCAAGATTGCAGTTGACGACCCTACGACGGGACGAGACGTTCAGCGCTCTTTTCGTTTTTTGACCCTTCCCGGTTCGCCCAGATAGCTCAGTTGGTAGAGCACGCCCTTGGTAAGGGCGAGGTCGGCAGTTCGAGTCTGCTTCTGGGCTCCAGGTCAAAAATCGGATTTTCCTAATCCACCCACATATAACGTCTCCCAACTCCCATGGCCAAAGGCACATTCGAGCGCAAGAAACCCCACGTCAACGTCGGCACCATCGGCCACGTCGACCACGGTAAGACCACCACCACCACTGCCATCCTTGCCGTTCAGGCGCGCAAGGGCCTGGCCGAGGTCAAGACCTATGCCGACATCGCGAAGGGCGGCACCGTGCGCGACGCCTCGAAGATCGTGACCATCTCCGTTGCCCACGTGGAGTATGAGACCGAGAAGCGTCACTACGCCCACGTCGACTGCCCCGGACACGCCGACTTCGTGAAGAACATGATCACCGGTGCGGCGCAGATGGACGGCGCGATCCTCGTGGTCTCCGCCGCCGACGGCCCGATGCCCCAGACCCGCGAGCACATCCTTCTCGCCCGTCAGGTCGGCGTGCCGAAGATCGTTGTCTGGCTCAACAAGGTCGACCTCATCGACGACGCCGAGCTCCTCGACCTCGTCGAGATGGAAATTCGCGAGCTGCTCTCCAAGTATCAGTTCGACGGTGACAACGCCACCATCGTTCGTGGCTCCGCCACCGCCGCCCTCGAAGGCAAACCCGAGGGTGAGGCCGCCATCGGTGCTCTGATGGACGCCATCGACAACGACATCCCCGAGCCGGCCCGCGAGACCGACAAGCCCTTCCTCATGTCCGTCGAGGACGTGTTCTCCATCACCGGTCGCGGCACCGTCGCCACCGGCCGTATCGAGCGCGGCGTCATCAAGGTCAACGACCCGGTGGAAATCGTCGGTCTCCGCGAGACCGCCAACACCGTCGTCACCGGCATCGAGATGTTCCGCAAGCTCCTCGACCAGGGCCAGGCCGGCGACAACGTCGGTATTCTTCTCCGTGGTGTCGACAAGGACGGCATCGAGCGCGGTCAGGTTCTCGCCGCTCCGAAGTCCATCACCCCGCACAAGAAGGCCAAGGCCGAGATCTACGTTCTCTCCAAGGAAGAGGGCGGCCGCCACACCCCCTTCTTCAACGGCTATCGTCCCCAGTTCTATTTCCGCACGACGGACGTCACTGGTATCATCAACCTGCCCCAGGGCGTTGAGATGATCATGCCCGGCGACAACGTTTCCGTTGACATCGAGCTGATCGTTCCGATCGCCATGGAAAAGACCCAGCGCTTCGCCATCCGCGAGGGCGGTCGCACCATCGGCGCCGGCCGTATCACCGAGATCATCGAGTAATCTCGTCGAAATCGTCAGATTCGCGATGCGCCGAGGCCCCGCAAATGGGCCTCGGCTGCGTCGTCTAAAGCTTTCCCCACAGGCGTGTAGCTCAATTGGTAGAGTAGCGGTCTCCAAAACCGTTGGTTGGGGGTTCGATTCCCTCCGCGCCTGCCATTTTCTTTAAATGAAAAACCCGTTCCGCAGTATCCGCATTTTCTTCGGCGAGATGGTCGACGAGCTCAAGAAAGCCTCGTGGCCGACTTGGACCGAGCTGCGCGACTCCACGATGGTTGTTATCGTGGCCTGCTTGATCCTCGGGCTTTTCACCAGCATCAGCGACTTCTCTCTTTATCAGGTCGTTGATCTTTTCACTTCCTGGGTCCGCTAAGGCTTGGACCTGCCCAACCCGCCATGTCCCAGACCAGCACCATCCCGGGCGCCCAGTGGTTCGCTCTTCACACCCTCTCCGCACAGGAGAAGAAGGTGAAGACCTACATCGAGAAGTTTAAGTCTCAAGAGGAGCTCGACGACTATATCTTCGAGGTTCTTCTCCCCACCGAGGTCGCTTCCGAGGTCAAGAACGGCAAGAAAACGACCAAGGTTCGGAATTTGTATCCCGGTTACGTCTTCATCCACATGAAGATGTATGACGAGGACAACCGTGTCATCAACAAGCCTTGGTATTTCGTCAAGGAGGTCGCGGGAGTGATCGGCTTCGTTGGCGGCGACCGTCCGGCTCCGCTGCGCCAATCCGAGATCGACGAGATCAAAGCCCGCGTGGAGGCCGCCGCCGGCAAAGAGGTGCCGAAGGTCACCTTCGAGGTGGGCGAGGAGGTCAAGGTCACCGACGGGGCGTTCGCCAATCTTACCGGTCGCATCGACGAGGTCGATCCCGAGCGCGGCAAACTCAAGATATCCGTTTCCATTTTCGGCCGTTTCACCCCGGTCGAGCTCGAATACTGGCAGGTGCAACGCGCCACGGAGTGACGCGACGCCCTCTTTGACACCGCCGACGTTCAGCAAAGAACCCGTCAACTAAAACACCCGCCAACCTCACCTTACCATGGCCAAGAAGATCCAAGGCTACATTCGCCTCCAACTCCCCGCCGGCGCCGCCAATCCCGCGCCCCCCGTCGGTCCCGCGCTCGGTGCTCAGGGCGTCAATATCATGGCGTTCTGCAAGGAGTTCAACGCCAAGACCAAAGACCAGAACGGCATGATCCTGCCGGTGGTCATCACCGTTTACACGGACAAGTCCTTCACCTTCATCCTTAAGAGCCCGCCCGCCTCGGTGCTCCTCAAGAAGGCCGCGAACATCGCTTCCGGTTCCGCCAAGCCCAACCAAGACAAGGTCGGCAAGGTGACCAAGAAGCAGCTTGCCGAGATCTACAACATCAAGAAGGCCGACATGAACGCCAAGGACGTCGAGGCCGGAATCAAGATCATCGCCGGCACCGCCCGCAACATGGGCATCGAGGTCGTCGACTAAGTTCCTCTTTTTCGTCGCCGCCTCGTTTTCAAGACGGCGACACCCAAGACCACCAACCGCGGAAGATCATCCCGGATCGCTTGCACCGCTAGGAGTCACCTATGCCGAAACAACCCAGCAAACGTTATCGCGCCGCCCTCAAGGCCGCCGACCTCACCAAGAGCTATACTCTCGCCGAAGCGGTCGAGATCCTTGGCAAGTTCCCGCAGACCAAGTTCGACGAGACCGTCGAGCTTTCCATCCGTCTCGGTGTCGATCCGACCCAGGGCGACCAGATGGTTCGTGGCACCACCCCGCTTCCCAACGGATCGGGCAAAAAAGTCCGCGTTCTCGTCTTCACCGACAATCCGGACGAGGCGTTGAAGGCCGGTGCCGACCATGCCGGCCTCCAAGACATGATGCAGAAGGTCCAGGAGGGCTGGCTCGACTTCGACGTGGCGATCGCGACCACCGAGGCCATGAAGCAAGTTCGCACCCTCGCCCGCGTCCTCGGTCCGAAGGGCCTCATGCCCAACCCGAAGGCCGGCACCGTCTCCGACGACGTCGTCGGCGCGGTCAAGGCCGTCAAGGCGGGTCGTGTGGAGTTCAAGATGGATAAGTCCGCGAACATCGGCGTCGGCATCGGCAAACGTTCCTTCACCCCCGCGCAGATCGCGGAGAACGCCGCCGCCGTCATCGATGCGGTTTCCAAGGCCAAGCCCGCCTCCTTCAAGGGCGTCTACATCAAGTCCATCACCCTGTCGTCCTCGATGAGCCCCGGCGTTCAGCTGGCCTCCACCGAGTTCGCCAAAGTCTAACCCGGAGGCCCTCCCATGCGCGCCGAAAAGAAATATCTCATCTCCGAAGTCGAGAACCACCTCAAGAAGTCGGACTACGTTATCCTCGCCAACTTCACCAAGGTCACGGTCGCCGAGACCGCCGAGCTGCGTAAGCGTCTCGAGGCCGAGAATGCCGAGTTCCACGTCGTCAAGAACAGCTCCTTCCGCGTCGCCGCGAAGGCCTTCGGCCTCCCCGAGGTCGACAGCGCCCTCACCGGTCCCACCGCCATCGTCGTTGGCGGCACCAACCCGGCCGGAGTTGCGAAAGTCCTGAAGAAGTTCTTCGAGGAGAAGCAGAAGCTCGAGGTCAAGGTCGGTATTCTCGACAAGAAAGTGACCTCCGCCGCGGATCTCTCCGCCATGGCCGATCTGCCTTCCTTCGAGGCTCTTCGCGCTCAGTTCCTCAGCCTTCTCACCAGCAACGCCGCCGCCTTCGTCCGCGTGCTCGACGCCAAGGTCAAAAAGGAGCAACCCGCCGCCTAAACCCTTTCTCCGTTTGGCGGCCTGATCCCCGCCGACCGGGAAAACTCAATCAACCGCGACCAGCTAGGGGATACGTCCCTTAAACGAGCCGCATCCGCGACCGCTAGTTTGCCGCAGGAGATAACCACATGAGCAACATCACCAAAGAACAAGTCATCGAGTGGCTGTCCGCCCAGCCCGTTCTCGAACTCGCCGCCCTCGTCAAGGACCTCGAGGAGAAGTGGGGCGTTTCCGCCGCCGCCGCCGTCGTGGCCGCCGCTCCTGGCGCCGCCGGTGCCGCCGGTGCCGCTCCCGCCGAGGAGAAGACCGAGTTCGACGTCGTCCTCACCGACGCCGGCGCCAACAAGATCGGCGTCATCAAGGAAGTCCGCGCCATCACCGGTCTCGGTCTCAAGGAGGCCAAGGACCTCGTCGAAGGCGCGCCCAAGCCCATCAAGGAAGGCGCTTCCAAGGCCGATGCCGAGGAAATCAAGAAGAAGCTCGAGGCGGCCGGCGCCAAGGTCGAGCTCAAGTAAACGCTTGGGTTTCCGCGCGTTCTACATTCCTTCTTTTTCGAGACAGGCCGTGCCAGGGCGCGGCCTGTCTTTTGCCTTTTCTGTTAGTTCGTTCTTTTTAGCGCCCTTCGCGTCTCCGGACGCGTCGTTTTTGCCCGATGGTTGCGCCGGCTGAATCTCAGCCACGGCGCCGCCCCGCATTTTCTTTCATCCCTCCAACCGGAAATCTCCATGGCCGACCGCACCCACTCAGAGCGACAAAACTTCGGTAAGCTTCGTGAAGTTGTCCCGCCGCCCAACCTGATCGAGATCCAGATCACCTCCTATCTCGATTTCCTGCAGAAGGGCGTGCCGGAAAAGCAGCGCAAGGCCCAGGGCCTCGAGGCCGTTTTCCGCGAGATCTTCCCGATCGAGTCCTACGACGGTCGTCTCAATCTCGAATACGTCTCCTATTCGCTCGGCGACGCCCGCGCCTCGGAGATCGAGTGCATCAAGGACGGCATCACCTACTCCGTCCCCCTCCACGTGAAGCTCCGTCTTCGCGAGGAGGAGTTCATCAAGGACGAGGAGATCTACATGGGCGAGATCCCCATGGTGACCGACCGCGGCTCCTTCATCATCAACGGTGCCGAGCGCGTGGTGGTTTCCCAGCTACACCGCTCCCCCGGCCTCTGCTTCGAGAAGGACCGCCACACCTCCGGCAAGGAGCTCTTCGCCTTCCGCATCATCCCCGACCGTGGCACTTGGCTCGAGGTTCAGTTTGACCAGAACGACCTCCTCTACGTCTACCTCGATCGTCGTCGTCGTCGTCGCAAGTTCCTTATCACGACGCTCTTCCGTGCGCTCGGCTATTCCGACAACGCAAAGATTCTCGAGCTCTTTTACGAGATCAAGGACGTCAAGATTTCCAAGCTCCTCGATCAGGAGAACGTCTCCACGCTCGTCTTCGTCGACGACGTGATCGACGCGCACAAGGGTGTCGTCCTCGCCCGCGCCCTCGAGCAAGTCACCAAGCAGACCATCCGCACCTTCGAGAAGCACGACATCACCTCGGTCAAGGTGCTCGACACCGCCGTCGACGACGGCGCCATCGTCCGCGCCCTCAAGAAGGACCCGACCATCAACGAGGAGGAGGCCCTCAAGGAAATCTACAAGCGCCTCCGTCCCGGCGAGCCGGCCACCATCGCCAATGCCAAGGCCCTCCTCAAGCGCCTCTTCTTCGATCCGAAGCGCTACGACCTCGGCGCGGTCGGCCGCTACAAGATCAACCAGAAGCTGAACCTCGAGACTCCGATCGAGCAGCGCATCATCACCACCGAGGACATCATCGAGTCCACGAAGTATCTCGTCCGCCTCAAGCGCGGCGAGGGCGTCGTCGACGACATCGATCACCTCGGCAGCCGTCGCGTCCGCACCGTCGGCGAGCTCCTCGCCAACGAGTGCCGCAAGGGTCTCGCCCGCACCGAGCGTCTCGTCCGCGAGCGCATGACGATGTATGATCAATCGGTCGACTCGATCACGCCCAACAAGCTGATCAACCCGAAGGCCCTCACCACCGTCATCCGCGACTTCTTTGCCCGCTCGCAGCTGTCGCAGTTCATGGACCAGATCAACCCGCTCGCCGAGGTCACGCACAAGCGTCGTCTCTCCGCGCTCGGCCCCGGTGGTCTCAACCGCGACCGCGCCGGCTTCGAAGTCCGCGACGTTCACCCGACGCACTACGGCCGCATCTGCCCGATCGAGACCCCCGAAGGTCCGAACATCGGTCTGATCAACTCCCTCTCCACCTACGCTCGCGTCAACGAGTATGGCTTCATCGAGGCTCCCTACCGCCTCGTGAAGGACGGTCGCGTCACCGACAAGATCGAATACCTCACCGCCAATCAGGAAGAGGGCAAGGTCATCGCCCAGGCCAACTCCGAGCTCGACGAGAAGAGCCACTTCGTCGGCAAGGTCACCGTTCGTAAGGACGGCGAGTTCTTGGAAGTGAAGGCCGAGGAAGTCGACCTCATGGACGTCTCGCCCAAGCAGGTCGTCTCGATCGCCGCGGGTATGATTCCCTTCCTCGAGCACGACGACGCCAACCGCGCGCTCATGGGCGCGAACATGCAGCGCCAGGGCGTGCCGCTTCTCCAGGCCGAGGCGCCCTTCGTCGGCACCGGCATCGAGGAGCGCGTCGCCCGCGACTCCAAGATCGTCGCCGTCGCCGAGGAATCCGGCATCGTCGCCTCCGTCGACGCCAAGCGCATCGTCATCACCAAGGACGGCGAGCTCCCCCGCAACTTCGAGAAGAACCCGAAGTCCGATCCCAAGAACGGCGTGCAGGTCTACGAGCTCCGCAAGTTCATGCGCTCGAACGCGGGCACGAACTTCAACCAGAAGCCCATCGTCAAGAAGGGCCAGAAGATCAAGGCCGGCGACATCATCGCCGACGGCCCCTCGACCGACAAGGGCGAGATGGCGCTCGGACGCAACGTGCTCGTCGCGTTCATGCCTTGGAACGGTTACAACTTCGAAGACGCCATCCTCATCTCCGAGAAGGTGCTGAAGGAGGACATCTTCACCTCCATCCACATCCAGGAGTTCGAGGTCACCGCCCGCGATACCAAGCTCGGGCCCGAGGAAATCACCCGCGACATCCCGAACGTCGGCGAAGAGGCGCTCAAGAACCTCGACCACAACGGCGTCATCCGCGTGGGCGCCGAGGTGAAGCCCGGCGACATTCTCGTCGGCAAGATCACTCCGAAGTCCGAGACCGAGCTCGCCCCCGAGGAGAAGCTTCTCCGCGCGATCTTCGGCGAGAAGGCCGCTGACGTGAAGGACACCTCCCTCGTCGTCCCCTCCGGCGTCACCGGCATCGTCATGGACGTGAAGGTTTCCAGCCGCGTCGACTTCGAGAAGGAGAAGCTCTCTCCCTCCGATCGCCGCCGCGAGATCAAGCAGATCCAGGAGGAGTATAAGACCCAGATGGACAAGCTTCGTGAGTCTCTCACCGAGGCTCTGTCCAACATTCTCCTCGGCGAAAAGATCCCGCTCGACGTCACCAACGGCGCCACCGGCGAGATCATCATTCCCGCCAACCGCAAGATCACCAAGACCCTCCTCCGCAAGCTCGCGGCCGTCTCCAAGCACGTCGAGATCGACCCGTCCCCGGTTCGTATCAAGATCATGGAGATCATCGCCTCCTTCCAGTCCCGCTTCGACGAGCTGGAGAGCGACCGCGAGCGGAAGATCGCCGGCATCGAATCCGGCGACATCGCCGGAGACGGCTCGATCAAGCAGGTCAAGGTCTACATCGCCACCAAGCAAAAGCTCGAGGTCGGCGACAAGATGGCCGGTCGTCACGGTAACAAGGGTGTGGTCGCCAAGATCGTGCCCGAGGAAGACATGCCCTTCCTCGCCGACGGCACCCCGATCCAGATCTGCCTCAACCCGCTCGGCGTGCCTTCGCGCATGAACGTCGGCCAGGTTCTCGAGACGCACCTCGGCTGGGCTTGCAAAAAGCTCGGCATCAAGGTCGCGACCCCCGTTTTCGACGGCATCCCCGAGAAGAAGGTCCGCGAATACCTCAAGGAGGCCAACGACGTGGAGAAGAAGGAAGGCGGTGTCGTCACCGTCACCACCTCCGGCAAGGCCACCCTCTACGACGGACGCACCGGCGAGAAGATCGATCAGCAGGTCGTGGTCGGCTACATCTACATGATGAAACTGAACCACCTCGTGTCGCACAAGATCCACGCCCGCGCGGTCGGTCCCTACTCCCTCGTCACCCAGCAGCCGCTGGGCGGCAAGGCCCAGTATGGCGGTCAGCGCTTCGGCGAAATGGAGGTGTGGGCGCTCGAGGCCTACGGCGCGGCGCACACCCTCCAGGAGCTCCTCACCGTCAAGTCCGACGACGTGCAGGGCCGCACCAAGATCTACGAGTCGCTCGTCAAGGGCGACAACACGCTCCAGGCCGGCACGCCCGAGTCCTTCAACGTGCTCATCAAGGAGATCCAGTCCCTCGGTCTGGATATCCGCCTCAACAAGCGAGACGCCCTCGGCAACCTCGTCGAGACCCGTCCGCCTTCCGCCGCGCAGATCGCCTCCGGCAACCCGCGCGCCACCAGCCTGTAATTGGTTTTTAACTACAACCTTTAGGGAAGAACTTAAATGAGCATCCAACCCAACGAAGTCGCCGCCGGCGCCCGCGAGGAAGTTCGCGGCGTTCTCGGCATGGACGAGAACCCCTTCGACTGCGTCTCCATCACCGTCGCCTCCCCCGAGACCATCCGCAACTGGTCCCGCGGCGAGGTGAAGAACCCCGAGACGATCAACTACCGCACCTTCAAGCCCGAGCCGGGCGGCCTCTTCTGTCAGAAGATCTTCGGGCCCGTCCGCGACTACGAGTGCGCCTGCGGAAAGTATAAGCGCATCAAGTATAAGGATGTCGTCTGCGATCGCTGCGGCGTCGAGGTCACCGTCGCCCGCGTCCGCCGCGAGCGCATGGGCCACATCGAGCTCGCCGTTCCGGTCACCCACATCTGGTTCCTCAAGAGCATGCCGTCCCGCCTCGGCCTGCTCCTCGACATGACCGCCCGTTCACTCGAGCGCGTCATCTACTACGAGAACTACATGGTCATCGACCCGGGCAAGACCCCGCTCGAGCCCAAGCAGCTTCTCACGGATATCGAGTATCGCCAGGCTCTCGACGAATACGGTGACGATTCCTTCGTCGCCAAGATGGGCGCAGAGGCTCTCCGCGACTGCCTCAAGACGATGGACTTGGATGCCACCGTCGCCGAGTTGCAGGAGAACATGCGCGCGACCAAGTCGAAGCAGATCAAGAAGAAGCTCTACCAAGCGCCTCAAGGTCATCCAGGGCTTCATCAACTCCAAGTCCCGCCCCGAGTCGGATGGTCTTGGAGGTCTTGCCCGTCATCCCGCCCGATCTGCGTCCTCTCGTTCCCCTCGAAGGCGGCCGTTTCGCCACCTCCGACCTCAACGACCTCTACCGCCGCGTCATCAACCGCAACAACCGCCTGCGGAACCTGATGCAGCTCAAGACGCCCGACGTCATCATCAATAACGAGAAGCGCATGCTTCAGGAGTCGGTCGACGCCCTCTTCGACAACGGCCGCCACGGCCGTCCCGTCACCGGCGCCGGCAACCGCCCCCTGAAGTCGCTCTCCGACATGCTCAAGGGCAAGCAGGGCCGCTTCCGTCAAAATCTTCTCGGTAAGCGCGTCGACTACTCCGGTCGTTCCGTGATCGTCATCGGCCCCGAGCTCAAGCTCAGCCAGTGCGGTTTGCCCAAGAAGATGGCACTCGTCCTCTTCGAGCCCTTCATCATCCGCCGCCTCAAGGAGCTCGGCTTCGTGCACACCGTCCGCGGCGCCCGCAAGATGATCGAGAAGAAGTCCCCCGAGGTGTGGGACATCCTCGAGGAAGTCACCAAGGGCCACCCGGTTCTCCTGAACCGCGCCCCCACGCTCCACCGTCTCTCGATCCAGGCTTTCGAGCCCGTGCTCATCGAGGGCGAAGCCATCCGCGTCCACCCGCTCGTCTGCACCGCCTACAACGCCGACTTCGACGGCGACCAGATGGCCGTGCACGTGCCGCTCTCCCTCGAGGCCGTGATGGAGTGCAAGCTCCTCATGATGGCGACGAACAACATCTTTTCGCCGTCCTCCGGTAAGCCGATCCTCACGCCCTCGCAGGACATCGTTCTCGGCGCCTACTATCTCACCATCGAGCCGCGCAAGAAGCCGGCCGCCGATCAGCGTGTTCCGCTCCTCGCCGGTCCCCAAGAGGTTCTCTTCGCCAAGGCCGACGGCGCCCTCAAGGTTCACGATTGGATCGAGATTCCGAATCCCGACTTCGGCAAAGACACCGTCTACGGGAACAAGGAGAAGCGCACCATTCGCACCACCGTCGGCCGGGTGATCTTCAATCAGATCTGGCCCGAAGGGCTCGGCTTTGTGAACTTCCCCGTGCCGAAGGGCAAGCTGGGCGACCTCATCCTCAACACCACCAAGGTCGCCACCGACACCGTGGTCGTCGAGACCCTCGACAAGCTCAAGGATCTCGGCTTCCAGACCGCCTTCCAGGCCGGCATTTCCATCGGCATCGACGACATGATCATCCCCGATTCCAAGAAGGACATCGTGAAGGAGGCTCGTGCCAAGATCGCCGAGGTCGAGGGCCAGTTCGCCAAGGGTATCATCACCGACGGCGAGCGCTACAACAAGGTCGTCGACATCTGGACCGGCGTCACCGACAAGATCGCCAAGGAGGTGTTCGCCAAGCTCGAGAACAACGACGGCAAGAACGAGGTTAACCCGGTCTTCGTCATGATGGACTCCGGCGCCCGCGGTAACAAGCAGCAGGTTCGTCAGCTCTGCGGCGCCCGCGGTCTCATGGCCAAGCCTTCGGGTGAGATCATCGAGCGTCCCATCCTCTCGTCCTTCCGCGAAGGCCTCACGGTTCTCGAATACTTCATCTCGACGCACGGCGCCCGTAAGGGTCTGGCGGATACGGCGCTCAAGACCGCCGACGCCGGTTACCTCACCCGCAAGCTGTGCGACGTCGCCATGGACGTCGTCATCGTCGAGGAGGACTCCGGCGCTCGCGACGGCATCTGGAAGAAGGCCATCATCGAGGGTGACGACGAGATCGTCTCGCTCCGCGAGCGCATCGTCGGCCGTTTCAGCTCCGATGACGTGCCCAACCCCCTCAATCCCTCCGAGATCATCGTCGGTTCCGGCGAGCTGATCACCGAGGAGATCGCCGCCCGCATCGACGAGGTGGGCATCGAGCGCATCAAGATCATGTCGCCGCTCACCTCCACGAGCCCGCTTGGCATCGACGCCAAGTGCTACGGCATCAACCCCGCGACCAACAAGGTCGCGAAGGTCGGCGACTCGGTCGGCATCATCGCCGCCCAGTCGATCGGCGAGCCCGGCACCCAGCTCACGATGCGCACCTTCCACATCGGCGGCGTCGCCTCCGGCGGTTTCAAGACCCCCGAGATCCGCGTGCGCACCGGTGGCAAGGTCAAGTATCGCGGTCTGCGTCTCGTCGAGACGGCCGACGGCGCCGCCATCGTGCTCAACAAGACCGGCAGTATCCAAATCTTGGATGCGGAGGAGCACGAGCTCGAGTCCTACAACATCGTGGTCGGCTCCTTCCTGCACGTCGCCGACGGAGACATGATCCAGAAGGGCGACATTCTCGCCCAGTGGGATCCCTACAACGTGCCCGTGCTCTCCGAGAAGGGCGGCGTGCTCGCGTTCAAGGACATGATCCCCGGCGTCACCGTGAAGCGTGAACTCGACGAGTCCACCGGTCGCATCGCGATCGTCGTCGTCGAGCACAAGGAGGATCTCAATCCCCAGATCGAGGTTCGCGACGAGTCCAACAAGCCCGTCGCCGCCTACTCGATTCCGGTCGGCGCCCAGATCGTCGTCAACGAAGGCGACGAGATCCAGCCCGGCGCCCTCCTCGCCAAGACGCCGCGTCAGGCGTCCAAGACCAAGGACATCACCGGCGGTCTTCCCCGCGTCGCCGAGCTCTTCGAGGCCCGTCGTCCGAAGGACGCCGCCGAGATGGCCCGCATCGAGGGCGTCGTGTCCTTCGAGGGCACCCTCCGCGGCAAGCGCAAGCTCGTCGTTCGCAACCCCGATACCGGACAGGAGGAGGAGCACCTCATCCCCGCCGGCAAGCACATCATCGTCCAGCCGGGCGACCTCGTGCACAAGGGGCAGCACCTCACCGAAGGAGCGGCCGATCCGCACGAGATCCTCGAGATCCTCGGCCCCGCGGCGCTCTACGAGTTCCTCATCGGCCAAGTGCAGGAGGTTTACCGTCTCCAAGGCGTGACGATCAACGACAAGCACATCGAGATCATCATCCGCCAGATGCTCCGCAAGGTCCGCATCACCGATCCGGGAGACAGCGAATACTTCTGGGGCGAGCAGGTGGACCGCAACGCGTTCCTCGCCGAGAACCGCCGCATCGAGGAGGCCGGTGGCAAGCCCGCCGAAGCCGAGCCGATCCTGCTGGGCATCACCAAGGCCTCGCTCGAGACCGAGAGCTTCATCTCGGCCGCGAGCTTCCAGGAGACGACGCGTGTCCTCACCGACGCCTCGACTCTGGGCAAGATCGACAATCTCCGCGGCTTCAAGGAGAACGTCATCATGGGTCACCTCATCCCCGCCGGCACCGGTCTGCCGACCTACAAGAAGGTCAAGATCAGCCTGCCCTTCGGCGCCGATTCCGAGGAAGCACCCGCAGCTCCCGCCAACGAGGAGATCGCGAGCTGATCATCGGCGTAGCCGCCTCCCTGGCATTCAAACCAAGCCGCCCGGTATTCGCCGGGCGGCTTTTTTATGCCTCTCGGAAAAGGCGCGTTGGTTGGCAACACGAAGGGGGAGGGTAGGGCTGCTTGATCAGCTAAAGAAGATAACTGCAAAAAACGCTTGCATCCCTTTCCGACCTTCACATTCATGAAAGTCCCTCCCGCCATAAAATCCACCTTGAGCTTAGCTCGGTGGGTTTTAACACCCGACCCGCCCGGTCGGGTGTTTTTTTTGGTGCCGTTACTTGAGTGGCAGCGGAATCAATCGCCCGCTTCGGTGTTTGGCGGTGAGCAGGCTAGGGCGGGCGCTTCTTGTGTTGTGCGCCCTGTGGACGATGAGCTTGGCCCCCGGGAAAACCTACGCATGCAAAAGTTCGCGCTTGCGGTCTCCCCGTGCCGAATGCGTTGCTCCTCCTTCCACCGAAACTTCCCGTCGGCCCACTCACCCGACTGCAGTATCGGACCCTATTGTCCGTCGTCCGATCGCGCTCCGGTCGGGCATCGGAGCGTAGCATTTTGGCGATTCTTGGAATTTTCGCTTGCCGCGAATTTCTGAGAATCGCAGCTTCGTCGTCTTTTCCCTATTTCTCAGCGTTTTTAACTCTCGTCATGCCTACCATCAACCAACTCGTGCGCAAAGGCCGTCGCAAGGTCAGCGCGAAGTCCAAGTCTCCCGCTCTGGACAATAATCCCTTCCGTCGCGGCGTTTGCGTGCAGGTCATGACCCGCACCCCCAAGAAGCCCAACTCCGCCATCCGCAAGGTTGCCAAGGTTCGTCTGACCAATGGCAGCGAGGTCATCTCCTACATCCCTGACGAGGGCCACAATCTTCAAGAGCACTCCATCGTCCTCGTCCGCGGCGGACGTGTGAAGGACCTTCCCGGCGTGCGCTACCATATCGTTCGCGGCACCCTCGACGCCACCGGTGTCGAAAAGCGTCGTCGTTCCCGCTCCAAGTATGGCGTGAAGCGCCCGAAGGCGGCCGCCGCCAAGAAGTAAGTTCGTCGTAACCCTCAGCACCTTACCGCACCATGTCACGCCGTCACCGCGCCACCAAGCGTCAGACCACCCCGGACTCCCGCTACAACAGCCCCCTCGTCGCCCACCTCGTCAACGTGGTGATGAAGTCCGGCAAGAAGAACCTCGCTGAGCGCATCGTCTATGGCGCCTTTGAGAAGGTTTCCGAAAAGCTTCAGAAGGGGGATCCGGTGGATCTTCTCATCGGCGCGCTTGAGAACACCCGTCCGCGTCTTGAGGTGAAGAGCCGCCGTGTCGGTGGTGCGACCTATCAGGTTCCGGTTGAGATCTCCTACGAGCGCCAGGAATCCCTCGCGCTTCGTTGGATCGTTACCGCCGCCGGCTCCCGCAAGGGCCAGCCGATGAAGGAGGCTCTCGCGGCCGAGCTTGTCGACGCCTACAACAACACCGGCTCCGTGGTGAAGAAGAAGGAAGACACCCACAAGATGGCCCAGGCAAACCGAGCCTTTGCCCACCTCCGCTGGTAATAAAAACCGCATCGTTTGCCCTCGACCACACAAGGCCCAATGTCCGCCGCACCGCAATTCACCATCGTCACCGAGAAGGCGAAGATCTCGCCCGCCAACGCCAAAGACCGTCCGTTCCCCATGGAATGGACTCGCAACATCGGTATCGCCGCGCACATCGACGCCGGCAAGACGACGACCTCCGAGCGCATCCTGTTCTACACCGGTGCCGTCCACAAGATGGGCGAGGTGCATGAAGGCACCGCCGTGACCGACTGGATGGAGCAGGAGCGTGAGCGCGGCATCACCATCACCGCCTCCGCCATCTCCTGCGCCTGGGTTGCCTCCTGTGGTCCGTGGAAGGGCATCAAGCAGCGTATCAACATTATCGATACCCCCGGCCACGTCGACTTCACCGCCGAGGTGGAGCGCTCCATGCGCGTGCTCGACGGCGCCGTCGCCGTGTTTTGCGCCGTTGCCGGCGTGCAGCCCCAGTCCGAAACCGTTTGGCGTCAGGCCAACAAATACGGCGTCCCGCGTGTCGCGTTCATCAACAAGATGGACCGCACGGGCGCAAATTTCTTCCGCGCGATCGACGAGATGCGCGAGAAGCTGGGCGCCAACGCCCACGCCCTCTACATCCCCATTGGCGCCGAGGACAACTTTACCGGAGTGATCGACCTCGTTCAGGAGGTTGCCTATCACTTCACCGATCCGATGGATCTGGACCTGTCTCCGACGACGCATCCGATCCCGGAAGAATACGTCGAGCAGGCGAAGGAGCTTCGCGAAAAGCTCGTCGAAGCGGTTTCCGACGTCGACGACGCGATCGCTGAAAAATACCTCGGTGGCGAGACGGTTTCCGCCGAGGAGCTTCGCATCGCGATCCGCAAGGCCACCATCGCGCTCAAGTTCACGGGCGTGATTCCCGGCTCCGCCTTCAAAAAGAAGGGTGTTCAGCGTCTCTTGGACTGCGTGGTCAACTACCTGCCCAGCCCGCTTGACCTCCCTCCGATGGAAGGTGAGGACAGCGATGGCAACAAGGTCGGTGTTCTTCCCGACGACAATGCCAAGCTCGCGGGTCTCGCTTTCAAGCTCTGGACCGACCCCTTTGTCGGCAAGCTTGTCTTCTATCGCATCTACACCGGCAAGCTGCTGAAGGGAACGAGCCTCTACAATCCGCGCACCCGCCGCTCCGAGCGTGTCTCGCGTTTGGTGATGATGCGCGCCATGGATCGCGAGGAAATCGATGTGGCCTATTCCGGCGACATTTGCGCCTTGGTCGGCATCAAGGACGTGATCACCGGCGACACCCTCAGCCACGAGGATGCCAATATTCGCCTCGAGCCGCCGTCCTTCCCCGAGCCCGTTATCGCGATGTCGATCGAGCCGAACTCGAAGGCCGACCAGGAAAAACTCAGCAACGCGCTCCAGCGCCTCGTTGCCGAAGATCCGACCCTCCGCGTCAAGACCGACGAGGACACCGGCCAGACGATTCTCGCCGGCATGGGCGAGCTTCACCTCGAGATCATCGTCGATCGCATGAAGCGCGAATTCAAGGTCGAGGCCACCTCCGGCAAGCCGCAGATCGCCTACCGCGAAACCATCACCGCGACGGCGACCGGCGAAGGCAAGTTCGTCCGCCAGTCCGGTGGCAAGGGCCAATACGGCCACGCCGTCGTCTCCATAGAACCCAACGAAAAGGGTAAGGGCATCGAGGTCATCAACGAGATCGTTGGTGGCGCGATTCCGAAGGAGTTTATCAAGCCGACCACCGATGGTATCTTCGAGGCCGCGAACAATGGCGTTGTCGCCGGTTATCCGGTCGTCGACGTGATCGTGCGCATCAAGGACGGTTCGTTCCACGAGGTCGACTCGTCGGAAATGGCGTTCAAGATGGCGGGTATCTTCGCCTTCAAGGAAGCCATGAAGGCCGCCAAACCGATCCTCCTTGAGCCCATCATGGGGGTCGAGGTGACCACGCCCGAGGAATACCAGGGCGACATCATGGGCGACATCAATCGTCGCCGCGGCCAGATCCAGGGAATCGAGAACAAGAACGGGGCCGCGATCGTTAACGCCCATGTTCCGCTCGAGAATCTCTTCGGTTACGTCACGGACATCCGCTCGCTTTCCAAGGGGCGTGCGTCCGCCTCGATCACGCCGTCGCACTTCGAGCAGGTGCCCAGCCAGCTTCTCGCCAAGATCGTGGAGTCCTCCTCCAAGGCCCCCGCTCGTTCGTAAACCTCCCGCTCTTTTATCGCCATGAAAGGCCAAAAAATCCGCATTCGTCTCAAGGGCTTCGACTACCGCGTCATCGACCAGTCCGCCCTCGAGATCGTCGAGACTGCGAAGCGCTCCGGCGCCCGCGTCTCCGGTCCTGTTCCGCTCCCGACCAAGATCGAGAAGCTGACCATCAACCGCTCCCCGCACGTGGATAAAAAGTCCATGGAGCAGTTCGAGAGCCGCACCCACAAGCGCCTCATCGACATCATCGAGCCCACCGCCCAGACCGTGGACGAGCTCAAGAAGCTCAACCTCCCGTCCGGCGTGGACATCACCATCACCGTGTAAGTATCCGCCTGTCGAATACAACACGCCCAGCCCTTTCAGTCCGACAGTTTAGCGGCCCTCCGGCGCCTTTGCCGGAATCGCTAATGTAGGTCTTACGAAACGGAAACCCTCCACCTACCGCTTAGCCATGATCAACACCCTCATCGGTAAAAAGATCGGCATGACGCAGGTCTACGACGCGCAAAACGTCCTGGTCCCCGTCACCGTAGTCGAAGCCGGACCCAACTCCGTGGTCCAGGTCAAGACCGTCGAAACCGACGGCTACAACGCCGTCCAGCTCGGCTTCTCCTCGAAGAAGCCGAAGAACACCTCCAAGGCCGAACTCAACCACGCCAAGAAGGCCGGCCTTGAAGTCGCCCCCCGTGTTCTCAGCGAGGTTCGTCTCGCCGAGAAACCCACCCAGAAGCCCGGTGACGTTGTCACCGTCGAGGCCTTCAAGGAAGGCCAGCTCGTCGACGTCATCGGCGTCACGAAGGGCAAAGGCTTCGCGGGCGTCGTGAAACGCTTCCGCGTCGCCGGCGGTCCCGCCACCCACGGTTCCATGTTCCACCGCCGCATCGGCTCGATCGGTATGCGTCAGACGCCCGGTCGTTCGTGGAAAAACCAAGCCATGCCCGGTCACATGGGCCAGGTTCGTCGCACGCTTCAAAACCTTCAGGTCGTGAAGATCGTCGCCGACAAGAACCTCATCCTCGTGAAGGGCGCCATCCCCGGCGCCAACGGTGACGACGTCATCGTTCGCACCGCCATCAAGGGCCAACCCAAAAAGGCCTGATAAAGGAGACCGCCATCCATGAAACTCAAAGTTTACAGCACTGACGGCAAAACTTCCCGCGAGGAGGATTTCAGCCTGCCCGTGTTCGAGGGCGACAAGGGCGTGCAAGCCCTGAAGGAAGTCATCGTCGCCATCAACGCCAACGCCCGTCTCGGCACCCATTCCACGAAAACCCGTGGCGAGGTGTCCGGCGGCGGCAAGAAGCCCTGGCGCCAGAAGGGCACCGGCCGCGCCCGTGCCGGCTCCATCCGCTCCCCCCTGTGGGTCGGCGGTGGTGTCGTCTTCGGTCCCAAGCCCCGCGACTATTCCAAGAAGATCAACGCCAAGGTGAAGGCGCTCGCCTTCTCCCGCGCCCTGTTTGATCGCGCCGTCGCCGGCGAGATCGACGTGATCGAGGCTTGGAGCGTTCCGCAGCCCAAGACCAAGCTCTTCAACGAGCTCATCGGTCGCATCGCCCCCGAGGGCAAGATTCTCGTCGTCGACGAGACCTTCGAGAAGAACGCCGCCCTCGCCGCCCGCAACATCGAGCGCGTCTCCCTCCAGGAGGCCGCCAAGCTCAACGCCAAGGATCTCGCCCAATACAAGCGGATCATCGTCTCCAGCAAGGGCCTCGAAAAGATCATCGCCCGCGTCAACGGAGGTAAGAACTAATGAACGCTCTCGCCATTCTCAAACAAGTTCGCCTCACCGAGAAGGCTTCCCAGCTTTCTTCCGACCTCGGGCAATACACCTTCGAGGTGGACCGTAAGGCCAACAAACATCAGATCGCCCTCGCCGTCGAAAAGACCTTCAAGGTCAGTGTCGTCCGCGTGAACACGCAGGTCATCAAGGGCAAGCCGAAGCGCACCCGCGCCGGCCGTGTGACCAAGACCTCCACCATCAAGAAGGCCCTCGTGACCCTCAAGGCCGGCGACAAGATCGAGCTCGTTTGAGCCTGATACCCGCCACCACTCAAGGAACCACCCAACATGGCTCTCAAATCCTTCCGCCCCCTCACCCCCTCTCTGCGCTTCACCGTGCTGAATCGGGATGAGACCCTGTCCGACAAACGTCCCGAGCGGTCCCTGACCTACTCGAAGGCCAAGTCCGGCGGCCGCAACAACAACGGTCGCATCACCTCCCGCCGTCGCGGCGGCGGTCACAAGCGCCTCCATCGCATCGTCGACTTCAAGCGCTCCATCCTCGACGTGCCCGCCACCGTGCAGGCCATCGAGTATGATCCGAACCGCTCCGCCCGTCTCGCCCTCGTCCAATATCAGACCGGCGAGAAGCGATACATCATCGCCGCCAACGGACTGAAGGTCGGCGACACGGTCATCACCTCGAACAAAGCCACGACCAACGATTTCAACGTTGGTAACAACTTCCCCCTCGAGATCATCCCCCCGGCGACCAAGCTCCACTGTGTCGAGCTCATCCCGGGGCGTCGGCGCCCAGCTCGGCCGCACCGCCGGCACCTCCATCGAGCTCATCGCCGTCGAAAACGGCGCCGCCCAGCTCAAGATGCCCTCGGGCGAGATCCGACCTCGTGAACCCGAAGTGCCGCGCAACCATTGGCGAGGTCGGCAACGGCGACCACATGAACCGTTCGCTCGGCAAGGCCGGCCGCAACCGTTGGCTCGGCAAGCGCCCCCGCGTCCGCGGTATGGTGATGAACCCTGTCGACCATCCCAACGGCGGTGGTCAGGGCAAATCCAAGGGTGGTGGCGGTCGCCAGCACCTCGTGTCCCCGTGGGGCCAGCTCGCGAAGGGCTTCCCGACCCGCAAGCGTTCGAAGCCCTCGAACAGCCAGATCCTCGTCCGCCACAACGGCCGCAAGCCGCGCGGCAAGAAGTAACCTTACCGCCCACCCATCATGGCCCGTTCCATTAAAAAAGGCTTCTTCGTCGATTATCACCTCCTCGAGAAAATCGAGAAGGCGAACGCCACGAACAACAAGAAGCCCATCCAAACCTGGTCCCGTCGCTCGACCATCACGCCCGACTTCATCGGCCACACCTTCAACGTTCACAACGGGAAGGCTTTCGTCGCCGTTTATGTCACGGACAACATGGTCGGCCACAAACTCGGCGAGTTCGCCCCGACCCGCGTCTTCAAGTCGCACGGCGGCATGACCCGCAAAGAGGGCTGATCCCTCGCGCTCGCGTTTCCGCCGATGTTCTCGATCGTATATCGTCTCGTCGCCGTGGTCGCCGTCCTTTGCGGCGCGACCAAGCTGCACGCGGCGGTTTCGATCGAGCGCTCGGTTGGTTCCGCGCTGGTCACGCAGATATCCCGGAGCTCCGCCGCGGACCTCGTCCTTCTCGACGCCGGTCACGAAGCGGGGTTTCGCCAAGGCATGGTCTGCGTCGCCACTCGCGATGGCTTGAAAGTCGGGGAGCTCCTCCTCGTCGATCTTCGTCTTCGTGCCGCGAGCGCCCTCATCCTTGATCTCGAACCCGGCCGCGGCCTCCAGCCCGGAGACCTCGTCGCCGTCAAAACCGTTTCTTCAAGAAAGTAACCAACCGCAAAAGGGCAGGGCGGGGGAGCACTCCCCGGCTGCTGTCGCCTTCAAAAAAGGAATCTCATCCCATGGAAGTCAAAGCCATCACCCGCAACGCTCGCATGTCCCCCAAGAAGGTCCGCGAGGTTGCCCGCACCATCACCGGTCGCCCCGCCACCGAGGCCGCCGAATATCTCGCGCTCATCCCGCGCAAGAGCGCCCAGCTCATCAACAAGACGCTCAAGAGCGCCATCGCGAACGCCGAGAACAACAACAACCTCTCGTCCGACACGCTGGTGGTGAAGACCGCCTACGTTGACCAGGGGCCCGTGCTCAAGCGCTTCAAGGCCGCCGCCCGCGGCACCGCCGCTCCCCGCCGCAAGAAGATGAGCCATATCACCGTCGTGCTCACCGACGGCACCGCCGCCTAAACACCAGACCGACTTACACACCATGGGCCAGAAAACCAATCCCACCGGCTTCCGCCTCGCCGTCCGCCGCAACTGGCAGTCCCGCTGGTATGCGACCAAGAAGGATTTCGCCAAGCTCCTCCACGAAGATCAGATCATCCGCGAGAAGCTGATGGAGAAACTCAAGGCCGCGTCCGTGCCGAAAATCTTCATCGAACGCGCCTCCAACCGCGTCCGCGTCAAGATCTACACCGCCCGTCCCGGCATCGTCATCGGCCGCAAGGGCGCCGAAGTCGAGGTCATCAAGGCCGAGCTCGCGAAGCTCACCGGCAAGGAGGTCCTCCTCGACATCCAGGAAATCAAGAAGCCCGAGATCGAGGCCGGCCTCGTCGCCGAGAACGTCGCCCTCCAGCTCGAGCGTCGTATCGCTTTCCGTCGCGCCATGAAGAAGGCCGTCGAAACCGCGATGAGCCTCGGTGCCGAAGGCATCCGTATCCAGTGCTCCGGCCGCCTTGGCGGTTCCGACATCGCCCGTCGCGAATGGCAGCGCAAGGGACGCGTTCCCCTCCACACCCTCCGCGAGAACATCGACTACGGCTTCTATGAAGCCCACACCGTTTACGGCAAGATCGGCGTCAAGTGCTGGATCTGCAAAAAAGACGAGAACGCCTGAGGCGACTCCCGTCCGGACTCCACCACCACCCATCTAAGAACAGGAGAAACCAATCATGGCTCTCGCTCCCTCCCGCACCAAATTCCGCAAGACCCAAAAGGGTTCCCTCGCCGGCAACGCCAAGCGTGGTAATACCCTCGCCTTCGGCGAATTCGGTCTTCAGTCCCTCACCCGTGGCCCCATGACCGGCCGCCAGATCGAGGCCGCCCGCGTCACGATCAGCCGCCACCTCAAGCGCAAGGGCAAGCTCTGGATCCGCGTTTTCCCGCACAAGCCGGTCACGAAGAAGCCCGCCGAAGTCCGAATGGGCTCGGGCAAGGGCGGCGTCGAATACTACGTCGCCCAGATCAAGCCCGGCGCCGTCCTCTTCGAGCTCGCCGGTGTTCCGCAAACCATCGCCAAGGAGGCCTTCCGCCTCGCCGACGCCAAGCTGCCCTTCAAGTGCCGCTTCATCGTCCGCGAGGGCGCCGCCGCCTAATCCCGCAACCCGGAGAACCTTATAATGAAAGCCAAGGAAATCCGCGACCTCTCCGTCGCCGAGATCAACGTGAAGCTCAACGAGACCCGCGAAAAGCTCCTCGCCCTGCGCTTGCGCAAGCAGACCGGCCAGGTCGAGAAGACCCACGAGCTGCGCGCCCTGCGCAAGGACATCGCCCGCCTCGAAACCATCAAGACCCAGAAGGCCGCCGCCTGAGGCGAAGCCGTATCCGAGGAATAACTACAATGTCCACCGAACGCAATTCCCGCAAAACCCTCGTCGGCTTTGTCACCAGCCGCTCCGGCGACAAGTCGGTCAAGGTCACCGTCCCCTTCAAGGTTCCGCATCCCCGCTACCGGAAGGTCATCAACCGCAAGACCGTGGTGCACGCTCACGACGAAAAGAACGACACCCGGATCGGCGACAAGGTCGAGATCATGGAGACCCGCCCCCTCAGCCGCCTCAAGCGCTGGCGTGTCATCAAGGTGATCGAGCGCGCCGTCACCGCGGACCTCAAGGCCGTTTCCGAGAACGACGTCGCCGCCTCCGTCGAGGCCTGACCCGAAAAGGAGAACCCAAACAATGATCCAACTCCGCTCCATTCTCGAAGTCGCTGACAACACCGGCGCCCGCAAGGCCGCCATGATCAGCAAGAAGGGCCAGAACACCGACACCGCCTCCGTGGGCGACATCATCACCGTCCACATCAAGGACGCCGGCACCGATTCCAGCGTCAAGAAGGGCGAGGTCGCCAAGGCCGTCGTCGTTCGCACCAAGGCTCCCGTCCGCCGCGCCGACGGTTCCTACCTGCGCTTCGATTCCAACGCCGTCGTCATCATCGGCGCCGACGGCAATCCCAAGGGCACCCGCATCTTCGGCCCTGTCGCCCGCGAGCTGCGTGCGAAGAACTTCATGAAGATCATCTCCCTTGCTCCGGAGGTCCTCTAACATGTCCGCCACCTTCCATATCAAACGCAACGACGAGGTCGTCGTCATCGCCGGTTCCCACAAGGGCAAATCCGGCAAGGTCTTGGAGATCATCGCTTCCAAGCAGCGCGCCCGCGTCGAGGGTGTCGCCATGATCAAGCGTCACCTCAAGAAGTCCCAGGAGAACCCGAACGGCGCCATCGTCGAACGCGAAGGCACGATCCACATCTCCAATCTCCAGCTCAAGAGCCGCTACGACGCTTCCAAGAAGCGCGCCGCGGCCAAGAAGGCCTGACAAACGAGAATAAGTTCTTGCCCGGGGCGGGGTGCGTCTCTGTAACCTCGCCCCTTTTCGTCCTTCCACACCTCACTTCCAAATAAGCACTCAAGGTCGTCGGGTCGGCAATCCGGCGGTTAAACCATCCAAATGAGCACCAAACGCGTCCCCTTCCTCAAGCAGCACTACGCCGAGCAGATTGTCCCCGCCCTCATCAAGAGCCGCGGCTACAAGAACAAGCACGAGGTGCCGAAGTTCACCAAGGTCTCCCTCAACGTCGGCATCGATTCCGAGGCGGACAAGAACCAGATCACCGACATCCAGCGCGATCTTTCCGCGATCGCCGGCCAGAAGGCCGTGCTCGCGAAGGCCAAGAAGGCCATCTCGAACTTCAAGCTGCGCCAGGGGCAGATCGTCGGCGCCCACGTCACCCTCCGCGGCGACGCCATGTGGGAGTTCCTCTATCGCCTCATCGCGATCGCGCTGCCCACCATCCGCGACTTCCGCGGCGTCCACTCCAAGCTCGACGGTCAGGGCAACTACGCCCTCGGCATCGCCGACTTCACCATCTTCCCCGAGATCAACGTCGAGAGCGTGAAGAAGACCATGGGCCTCGATATCAACATCGTGACCACCGCCAAGACGGACGACGAGGGCCGCGAACTTCTCAAGCTCCTCGGCATGCCCTTCCGCCGCACCGAGCAGCAGATCGCCGCCGACGCCGCCAAGAGCAAGGCCGCCTAATTTAACCGACTCCCGCCATGCCCAAGACCTCCGCCATCTACCGCAACGAGAAACGCAAGAAACTCGTCGCGAAGTTCGCCGCCAAGCGCGCCGAGCTCAAGGCCAAGCTCCTCGATCCGAACACCACCGACGAGGAATTCTTCGCCATCAACAAGGCGCTCCAGAAGCTCCCCCGGAACTCCTCGCCCGTCCGCGTGCGCAACCGTTGCAGCCTTTCCGGCCGCCCGCGCGCCTTCATCCGCAAGTTCGGCGTCTCCCGTATCACCTTCCGCGAGCTCGCCCTGAACGGCAAGATCCCCGGCGTCACCAAGTCCTCCTGGTAACCGGTTTCTGAATACATCTTTCGGCCCACGGGGGTTGGCGCGCCGCAAGGCGCGTTGGATATGACCCGCGAGGCCCGTTTGAACACCAACATCCATCCACCATGACCGATCCCGTCAGCGATTTCCTCACCCGCCTGCGCAATGCGTCCAAGGCCGGGCAGGCCGAGTGCGTCGCGCCGCATTCCAAACTCAAGGAGAGCCTCGCGCTCATCCTCAAAAACGAAGGTTACGTTTCCGACGTGACCACCGGCACCGATGCCAAGGGCCACAAGACCGTCGTCGTTAAGCTCAAGTTCGTCGACGGCCAGCCCGCCATCACGAATCTTTCCCGCGTCTCCACGCCCGGTCGTCGCCTTTACGTCGGCTACACCGAGATCCCCCGTGTTCTCAACGGTCTCGGGATCGCCATCCTCTCGACCTCCAAGGGCCTCAAGAAGGACCAGGATTGCCGTCGCGAGAAGCTCGGCGGCGAGCTCGTCTGCAACGTCTGGTAACCCAAAGGAGACATCACAATGTCACGTATCGGCAAAGTTCCCGTTACCATTCCCGCCTCGGTCAAGGTGGACGTCAAGGACACCACCGTCTCGGTCGAAGGCCCCAAGGGCAAGGTCTCCCGCACCTTCGCCCCCGTTGTCGAAATCACCGTCGCCGACTCCAAGGTGACCGTGAAGCCGACCGAGGAGACCCGTTTCTCCCGGGCCATGTATGGCACCGCCCGTTCGGTGATCGCCGGCATGGTTAAGGGCGTCACCGACGGCTTCAAGAAGGAGCTCGAGATCCAGGGCGTCGGTTTCAAGGCCGCGCTTAAGGGCAAGCAGCTCGACCTCGCCTTGGGCTATTCCCATCCGATCCTTTTCGACATTCCGGAAGGCATCAAGATCAGCGTGGTGGATGGCACCAAGGTCAGCGTCGAAGGCTGCGACAAGCAGCTGGTCGGCATGGTGACCTCCCAGATCCGTTCGTTCTATCCGCCGGAACCCTACAAGGGCAAGGGCGTGCGTATCGTCGGCGATCGTGTTCGCCGCAAGGAAGGCAAGACCGTCGCCTAAGCGCGGTGATCCCCTTCGCAATCACAACCCATCTCAAGGCCGCATAAGCCATGAACACCATTCGCAAAGCCAACCTCCTCCAGAAGCGCCGCTGGCGCATCCGCAAGAAGGTGAAGGGCACCGCCGCCCGCCCCCGTCTCGCCGTCAAGTTCTCGACCAAGCACATCTACGCCCAGGCGATCAACGACGAGACCGGCACCACGCTCGCGTTTCTCGGCACGCTCGACGCCGAGCTGCGCAAGCAGAAGCTCGCCGCCAACCTCGCCGGGGCCAAGGCCCTCGGCGAAGCCTTCGCCGTCAAGGCGAAGGCGGCCGGCATCGAGTCGGTCGTCTTCGACCGCTCGGGCGCTCGTTACCACGGCAAGGTCAAGGCCTTCGCCGACGCCGCTCGCGCCGGCGGCCTTGTCTTCTAACACCCTTTAAAATGAGCAATCCCGAATCTCCCGCTCCCGCCGCCGACGTTTCCGCCCCCGCGGCTGTCGAGACCCCGGCTCCCACCCGCGCGCCCCGCGGTCCCCGCGGCCCCGGCCGTGGCCCCCGTCGTGACAATCGCGACCAGCAGCAGGAAGACTCCGGCCTTTTCGAAAAGGTCGTCTTCATCAACCGCTGCGCCAAGGTCGTGAAAGGCGGTCGCCGTTTCTCCTTCGCCGCCATCGCCGTCGTTGGCGACCGCGCCGGCAAGATCGGCGTCGGCTACGGCCGCGCCAACGAGGTGCCCGACGCGATCAAGAAGTCCACCGAGGGCGCCAAGAAGCACATGTTCTCGGTGAAGCTCAAGGGCGACACCATCCCCCACGAGGCCTTCGGCGTCTACGACGGCGGCAAGGTCCTCCTCCGCCCGGCCGTGACCGGCACCGGCCTCATCGCCGGCGGCGCCGTCCGCGCCGTGCTCGAGGCCGCGGGCGTGAAGAACGTTCTCACCAAGTCGCTGGGCTCCTCGAACCATATCGCGGTCGTGCACGCCACGATCGAGGCCCTCCGCCAGCTCAAGACCGCCGAGGACTACGCCAAGGCCCGCGCCTGAGCGTTTCGACGAAATCATCCGAGTCCCGCGTAGTTGGCTTGCCACTACGCGGGGCGCCCAAACCCAGGAACACCATCATGAAACTTCACGAACTCAAGAACGTCCCCGGCGCCGTCCATCGCAAGAAGCGCGTCGGTTGCGGCGAAGGCGGCGGCCATGGCAAGACCTCCGGTCGCGGCGGCAAGGGCCAGACGGCCCGCTCCGGCGGCTCCATCCGCCCCGGCTTCGAAGGCGGCCAGATGCCCCTCTACCGCAAGCTGCCCCATCGTGGCTTCAACAACCATAACTTCCGAGTCGAGTATCCGGTGATCAACGTCGGCGACCTCGCGGTCCTCGACGCCTCCATCACCGAGGTCAACACCGAGGTGCTTGCGGCCGCCGGTCTCGTTCGCGCCGGAGTTTCCTCGGTCAAGATCCTCGGCAACGGGGAGATCACCCGCGCCCTCAAGGTCACCGCGGCGAAGTTCTCCGAGTCCGCCAAGACCAAGATCGAAAAAGCCGGCGGCCAGGCCATCGTCGCCTGAACGCGCCACCTCCATGTCGCGAATCGGTCACGCCGTCGTGACATGACGTCCCCTCTGGGCGGGTGAGCGCCGCAAAGCGCCCCCGCCCTTTTTCCGTTTCGTCCGTTTTCCTCATACCAACGTGTTTTCCGCCTTCACCAACTCCCTGAAGATCCCCGAGCTCCGCTCCCGGATTTTTTATACCCTCGCGCTTCTCTTCGTGGCCCGTGTCGGCGCGCACATCCCGTTGCCCGGTCTCGATCCCCAGCCGCTGCAGGATTTCTTCAAGGAAAACGTCGGCGGCACCAGCGGCGCGGTGGTGGGGCTCTACAACATGTTCACCGGCGGCGCGCTGTTGAAGGGCGCGGTTTTCGCGCTCGGCATCATGCCCTACATCAGCGCCTCGATCATCTTCCAGTTGATGAGCGCCGTCGTCCCCACGCTGAGCCGCCTGCAACAGGAAGGGGAAGTGGGGCGCCAGAAACTCACCCAATACACGCGCTACGCCACCGTCCTGATCTGCCTGATCCAGGGCGCGCTGCTCATCCTCACGCTCGAGAATCCGGGGCGCCTGTTCCAAGGTTACGATGTCAACGTTTACGGCAGCATCGTCGTCGCCGGACACACGACCTTCCTTCTCACCTCCATGATCTTCCTGACCGCCGGCACCATGGTGCTGATGTGGTTGGGTGAACAGATCACCGCGCGCGGCATCGGCAACGGCGTCTCGTTGCTCATCACCGTCGGCATCTTGGCCGACGTCCCCGGCGCCGCCGCCGCTCTCTGGCAACTGATCAACGCTCCCGTCGGCGTTAAGGCCATCGGCGCGCCCCAGCTTGTCGTGATGGTCATCCTTTTCTTCCTGGTGACCATGGGGCTCATCGCCGTGGTGCAGGGCCAGCGCAAGATTCCCGTCCAATACGCCAAGCGTGTCGTGGGCAACAAGGTCATGGGCGGGCAGAACTCCTTCCTGCCGCTCAAGGTGAACTACTCCGGCGTCATGCCCGTCATCTTCGCCAGCGCCATCCTGCTCTTTCCGCAGCAGATGTTCGCCTGGATCGGCGCCAATCTGAACATGCCCTCGTTGGTCGAGTTTTCGAACAACCTCGTGAGCGGCCATTGGCTCTACTACGCGGTCATGGGCTTCCTGATTCTCTTCTTCAGCTACTTCTGGGTGTCCGTGATGTTCAAACCCATCCAGATCGCCGACGACCTGAAGAAATACGGCGGCTACATCCCCGGCGTTCGTCCCGGCGAGCCCACCGCCCGATTCCTGGACTTTCGTGATGACGCGCCTCACCTTGGCCGGCGCCTTCTTCCTCACGATCATCGCCGTGTTCCCCGACCTGTTGATGAACCAGCTCCACGTGCCTTCCCGTATCGCGGTTTTCTTCGGCGGCACCGGCATGCTCATCACCGTGGGTGTCGTCCTCGACACCATGAAGCAGGTCGAGACCTTCCTGCTCCAGCGGCACTACGACGGCTTCCTCAAGAAAGGCCGTGTGCGCGCCCGCAGTTCCAATGTCGGCAACGCCCTCAACGAGGCCGCCGATATGCAGACCGTCGGCAAGCTCTGGGCCGTTCTCGGTCTGATCTTCGCCATCGGCATCGCCGCGTGGGTGGTCAAGTATTTCCAAGCCCGCTGAAAAAGCGGCTTTACAGGCCGCTCCGTGTCTGATTCGTCTTCAAATCTTTTCCCCATCCCGGTCGATCGCGGTTCCAAGCTGTTGATCTTGGATGAGGAGCTTCGCCTCCCCGAGGCGTGGCTCGATCAGTTTCGTTCTTTGCACATAGAGCACGTCTCTCTTGGCGCTTTGGTAAGCCAGGAGATTTGTCGCCGTTCGCCGCTCGGCCAGTCCGCCGAGCGCGCGATACGACGTGGGACCCAGGTCCCCGCCGACACCCTCGTCGCCCTCGCTCGACGTTGGTTCATGGCGCGCAAACCCGATGCGGGATTCGCCCTCCAAGGCTTCCCGGCTACGTTGCTCCAAGCCCGTATCTTCGACGAGTGGCTCGACGCCCGCGACGAAAGTCTCGACGCGGTCCTGACCCTTGGCCCCGCCTCCGCACGCGGGGAACTCGCCGATTACTACCGCCTCCACGGCCTGCTCCTCGCTCTTGGTGAAGAAGCCCCGGCCTTGGCCGTCGCCTCCCGCTTATGATTCCCATCAAAGATGCCACCGGCATCGCGCGGATGCGCGAGGCCTGCGCGGTTGCCGCCTATGTTCTCCACGAGCTGAAGAAGCACGTGAAGCCCGGCGTCACCACCTACGACTTGGACCAAATCGCAAAGGACCTGATCGCCTCCCGCGGCGCGCGCAGCGCCTGCTACGGCTACCAGATCGGCGATCGCCGGTTTCCCGCCTACAGCTGCCTCTCGGTCAACGAGGAGGTTGTTCACGGTATCGGTTCCCTGAAGCGCGTCCTTCGCGACGGCGACATCATCTCCCTCGATGTCGTGGTCGAGTATAACGGCTACATCGGTGACAACGCCCTTACCGTTCCCGTCGGAGCCATTGCGCCGGCGGTCCAGAAGCTGCTGACCGTCTCGCAGGAAGCCCTCTCGCTCGGCATCGCCCAGGCCCGCGTCGGCAATCGTATCGGCGACATCTCCCATGCGATCCAGACGCACTGCGAGAAAAACGGCTTCGGCGTCGTTCGTGATCTCGTCGGGCACGGCGTCGGAATCAGCATGCACGAGGAACCGCAGATCCCGAACTTCGGACGCAAAGGCACCGGCCCGAAGATTCGCCCCGGCATGACCCTCGCCATCGAACCGATGGTCAACCTCGGCGGTTGGCGGACCAAATGCCTCGCCGATGGCTGGACCATAGTCACCGCCGACGGCGCCCCCGCCGCGCATTTCGAACATACCGTGCTCACCCGTGAGGAAGGTCCCGAAATCCTCACCGTTCCTCCCGCCGCCTAGCGATTCTCCGCCTCGTGCGTGTGTCGCGCGGCACGTTTCCCTTTTCCGTCAGTCTTTTCATCAAACTCCCAACCTAGAACCACCACCACTATGCCTCGTCTCCTCGGTGTAGATATTCCCGCGAAGAAGAAAGTCGCGTATTCCCTCCGTTACATCTACGGCATCGGTCCCGCCCGTGCCGACCAAGTCGTTGCCGAGGCCGGCATCGATCCCGACACCCGCGCCGAGGCCCTGACCGAGGAGCAGCTCAACAAGATCCTCCAGGTCATCACCGAGCACAAGTGGGTCGTCGAAGGCGACCTCCGCCGCGAGATCACCTCCAACCTCAAGCGCCTGCAGGCCATCGGCTGCTATCGCGGTCTCCGCCACCGCCGCAGCCTGCCCGTCCGCGGCCAGCGCACCCAGACCAACGCCCGCACCCGCAAGGGTCCGCGTCGCACCGTCGGCGTCACCAAGGCCAAGTCCTAAGTCTCCGCGCCCCGCATCAACCTTTAATCATCCATCACCATGGCCGAAGAGACCAAGCCCGCCAAGGCTCCCAAGAAGACCGCCACCCCCAAGGCCCCCAAGGCCGAAGGTGCTGCTCCCGCCGCCGAAGCCGCGGCCCCCGCCGCTCCCGCCGAGCAGAAGCCCGTCGAACTCGTCGGCGGCGTCGCCCGTCAGCCCACCGCCGAAGAACTCCTCAAGGAGGAGCTCGGCACGATCAAGATCCGCAAGGCGAAGGGTTCCAAGAACATCACCTCCGGCATCGCCAAGATCGCCGCGACGTTCAACAACACCATCGTCTCCATCACCGACCAGAAGGGTCAGGTCATCTCCTGGTCTTCCGCCGGCAAGTGCAACTTCCGCGGTTCCCGCAAGTCCACCGCCTACGCCGCCCAGGTCGTTGCCCAGGACGCCGCCCGCAACGCCATGGCCCACGGCCTGAAGGACGTCGTCGTCCACGTTTCCGGTCCCGGCCTCGGCCGCGACAGCGCCATCCGCGCCCTCCAGGCCATCGGTCTCGAGATCTCCTCCATCGTCGACGTCACGCCCGTTCCGCACAACGGCTGCCGTCCCAAGAAGCGCCGCCGCTGCTAAGCCGTCGCCGCGTATCCAACCACGGACTACAACCTTTAACACAACAAGGCATCCAACATGGCCCGCTACACCGGCCCCAGCACCCGTCTCAGCCGTCGTTTCAACACCCCGCTCTTCGGCGCCACCAAGGCGTTCGAGCGTCGTCCGTATCCCCCTGGCCAGCACGGCCCCAAGCTTCGTCGCAAGCTCTCGGAATACGCCGTCGGTCTTAACGAGAAGCAGAAGCTCCGTTACATTTACGGCCTCCTCGAGCGCCAGTTCCGCAAGACCTTCGAGATCGCCAAGCGCGAGCGCGGCGTCACGGGCGAGCGCTTTCTCCAGCTCCTCGAGACCCGTCTCGACAGCGTCGTCTATCTCCTCGGCTTCGCCAAGAGCCGCGCCGCCGCCCGCCAGCTCGTGGGCCACGGCCACATCCGCGTGAACGGCCACAAGGTCGACATCCCCTCCTACACCGTCCAGGTCGGTGACGAAATCGAGGTCCGTGGCGCCGCCACCTCCCGGCAGCTTGTCACCAAGAACCTCGAGGAGAACCGCGCCCGCTCCGTTCCCGGCTGGCTCGCCCTCAACGCCGAGGCCCTCAAGGGCGCCGTCACCCGTCTCCCCACCCGCGAGGAGATGGTTCCCGAGATCAACGAGCAGCTCATCGTCGAGTTTTACTCGCGCTTCTAAGGAAAGACCTTACTCGGTCTCTCCTTTTCCCCCTCCGTCCACGCAGTAATCAACCCGCCATGCCCAAACGTCTCGGAAAGTTCGAACTGCCCAACAAACTCACGAAGGTCGAGGAGGGCGCCACGCCCACCTACGCCAAGTTCATCGCCGAGCCTTTCGAGGCCGGCTACGGTCACACCATCGGCAACTCGCTGCGTCGCGTCCTCCTCTCCTCCATCGAGGGCAGCGCGATCTCCTCGATCAAGATCGAGGGCGTGCAGCACGAGTTCCAGTCCATCGACGGCGTCGTCGAGGACGTGGTCGACATCGTGCTCAACCTCAAGAAGGTCCTGCTCGTTTCCCAGAAGCGCGAACCCTTCACCCTCCAGATCCGCGTCAACAAGGAGGGCCCCGTCACCGCCGCCGACATCCAGGCGGACGCCAACGTCACCATCATCAACCCCGACCAGGTCATCTGCACCCTCGACAAGCCGCGTCCCTTCAACGCCGAGATCGAGATCAAGACCGGCCGCGGCTACTATCCCGGTGAGCAGAACAAGAAGGAAGACCAGGCGATCGGCGTCATTCCGATCGACTCGCTCTTCTCTCCGGTCAAGTTGGTGAAATACTCCGTCGAGGCCACCCGCGTCGGTCAGATCACCGATTACGACAAGCTCATCCTCGAAATCTGGACGGACGGACGCATCGACCCGGACTCCGCCCTCAAGCAGGCCGGCTCGATCCTCAAGCATCATCTCGACGTCTTCGACCGCGTCTCCGACGAGACCTACGAATTCGAGAGCCAGCAGTCCGAGGTCAGCGAGGAGCAGAACAAGCTTCGCAAGCTCCTCAACATGTCGGTCAACGAGATCGAGCTCTCGGTCCGCGCGGCCAACTGCCTCAACAACGCGAACATCACCACCGTCGGCGAGCTCGCGATGAAGACCGAGCAGGAGATGCTCAAGTATCGCAACTTCGGCAAGAAGTCGCTCAACGAGATCAAGGACAAGCTCGAGGCCCTCGGCCTTTCGCTTGGCATGAAGTTCGACGAGCGCCTCCTCGACGCCAAGAAGGAAGCCTGATTTCGCCGATCGGACCGTCCCGCCGGGGCAATTCCCGGCGGGATCCGGTCCGGTTTTCGTTTTCCGTCTCTCGCGCCGCTGGTTCGCCCAACGCTGCGCCCCAGTAGCCGACCGGGAGACCGCCACCAAAAACCGAATACACCACCCACATGCGTCACAACAAACACCGCGCCTCCCTCGGCGTCACCAAAGAGCACCGCGCCGCGATGCTCAGCAATCTCGCCGTCGCCCTCATCGAGCACGGCAAGATCCAGACCACCCTTCCCAAGGCCAAGGCCCTCCGCCCCTTCATCGAGAAGGTCATCACCAAGGCCAAGAAGGCCCACGCTCTCCCGAAGGTCACCAAGAACGGCAAGGAAGTCCTCGACGCCCGCGCCATCCATCTTCGGCGCATGGCCCTCAAGGACGTGCGAAACGAGACCGCCATCGCCAAGCTCTTCAACGAGACGGTGACGGAATTCGTCAACCGTCCGGGCGGCTACACCCGCATCTACAAGCTCGGCACCCTCGGCCGCAACGACGCCGCCGAGATGGCCCAGATCGAGTTCGTGAAGGCCGACGACCCCGGCTACAAGAAGCCGAAGAAGCAGCCCGCCGCCGCCAAGGCCGAGGCCGCTCCCGCCGCCTGACGAATCACCAGGAATTCAAGGCGCCGTCCTCTCCGTGAGGACGGCGCTTTTGCTTTCGAGGTAGGAACAGCCTGGGATTGTCCGAAAAACGCTTCGGCGGGCCCGGCGGTTTCCCGCTACCTTGCCGGCGCCTTCCCTCCGCATGGATCTCGTCACCGCCACGGTCATCTATTGTTTTCTCGTCGCCGCGGTCTTTCTCGGCCTCTGGATCTACTACGACCGCCGGGACCACGCCCGCTTCGAGGCGGAGCGCCGTCATGTCTCCTTCAAGTGCGTGAAATGCGGCCACCTCTACGCCGTCCAAGGCGAGCACCCTCGCTCCGGTTGTCCGCGCTGCGGCCAGGAGAACGACCGCCTTCGCTTTTGACCTCTGGCATTTCCGATTTCGGAGGCTCCTTCTTTTAGCCTCCTGCCCTCGATCCATTCGCGTTTCCGTCCGCGCTTCTTCCTTGGCCCTTTCGCTGCTAACCGGTTCGCTCCGCCTTTAAGCTCATGTCCCAGACCATCGCCGTCCTCGATTTCGGATCCCAATACACGCAGGTCATCGCGCGCCGTATCCGCGAGTGTCAGGTCCTCTCCAAGATCTACCACTTCCGCACGCCCGCTTCCCAACTGAAGGCCGACGGCGTCATCGGCATCATCCTTTCCGGCGGCCCGAGCAGCGTCTTCGCGAAGGACGCTCCCATGCCCGACAAGGCCATCTTCGAGCTCGGCGTGCCCATCCTCGGCATCTGCTACGGCATCCAGCTTCAGGGGCACCTCCTCGGCGGCAGGGTCTCCAAGAGCAACCACCGCGAATACGGCCACGGCCTCCTCACCCTCAAGAAGCCGGGACGTCTCTTCAAGGGGCTGCCGCGCAAGCTCAAGGTCTGGAACTCCCACGGCGACCGTCTCATCGCGCTGCCTCCAGGCTACGAGGCCATCGGCACCACCGAGAACTCCGAGTTCGCCGTCATCGAGGACAAGAAGCGCAACTTCTACGGGATCCAGTTTCACCCGGAGGTCTTCCACTCCGAGCGCGGCATCGACGTCATCCGCAACTTCCTCATCGGCATCTGCGGCGCGCGGCAGGACTGGACCACCAGGGACTACATCAAACACGCCGTCGAAACCATCCGATCCACCGTCGGCAAGGAGCGCGTGCTCCTCGGCCTTTCCGGCGGCGTCGACAGCTCCGTGGCCGCCGCGCTCATCCACAAGGCCATCGGCAAGCAGCTCACCTGCGTCTTCGTCGACAACGGTCTCCTCCGCGCCGGCGAGCGCGAGCAGGTGGAGAAACTCTACGGCGACCACTTCCACATCGACCTCCGGGTCGTCGACGCCTCCAAGCTCTTCCTCCGCCGCCTCAAGGGCGTCTCCGAGCCCGAGGCCAAGCGCAAGATCATCGGCAACACGTTCGTCGAGGTATTTGAAAAATCACTACGCTCGATCGGCGGCGCCAAGTGGCTTGCCCAGGGCACCCTGTATCCCGACGTCATCGAGTCCGTCGCGATCGCGGGCAACCCCGCCGCGCTCATCAAGAGCCACCACAACGTCGGCGGCCTGCCCGAGCGCATGAAGCTCAAGCTTCTCGAGCCGCTCCGCGAGCTCTTCAAGGACGAGGTCCGCGCCGTCGGCGAGGCCCTCGGCCTCCCTCGCGAGGTCGTTTGGCGCCAGCCCTTCCCCGGCCCCGGCCTCGGCGTGCGCGTCGCGGGCGACATCACCAAGGCCAAGCTCGACGTCCTCAAGGCCGCCGACGCCATCCTCCAGGAGGAGATGATGAAGTCCGGCTACTATTGGAAGGTTTGGCAGTCCTTCGCCGTCTACCTCCCCGTGAAGTCCGTTGGCGTGATCGGCGACGAGCGCAACTACGCCGACGTCATCTCGCTCCGCATCGTCGAGAGCCGCGACGCGATGACCGCCGACTGGGCGCGCCTCCCCTACGATCTGCTCGCGAAGATCTCCTCGCGCATCACCAACGAGGTCCGCGGCGTCTCCCGCGTGCTCCTCGACATCAGCTCCAAGCCGCCCGCGACCATCGAATGGGAGTAGGCGAGAACCCGCTCCGGCTTCGGCTGCGCACTTTCCGCGGTCGAAAAAACGTCTCCCTCCTGCGTCTCCGGCCTTGCGTCCGGAACCCGGGCGCTTGACCGCTTTCTTACCCCATTTAGCCCCTCCTCTATGATCCAAGCTTCCCGCCTGCTTCGTGTTCTCGTCCCGGTTCTTTGCCTTGGTCTGCTGCCGCGTGTCCAGGCCGAGGATGCGTTGATCGGCAAGGCACGCGCCTACCTTGGCCCGGACGCCGTCCTGGACGCCGTTCACACGCTTCGCATGCTTGGACAATTGGAGGTTGTCGGCGCCGACGACGCCAGTTCCGGCACCGCCAAGTTGGAGATCCTTTTCCAAAAACCGGATCGTCAGCGCATCACCGCCGTGAGCGAAACCCGCACGGAGATCACCGCGCTTGACGGTTACGACGCGTGGAGCCGGGTGTCGGATCCGCAGGATCCTTCGAAATGGCAGGTCACGCTTCTTGGCCCGGATCAGATCAAACGTCTCCGCGCCAACACCTTTGAAAATCTCGCTTTTTACCGCGGACTGGAGGCGCGTGGCGCCCGTGTTGAAGATCGGGGCGAGGTCATCGTCGACGGCATCGCTTGCCGCAAATTCGCCTTCATCCACGGCCCCGACATCGTCTTCACCCGCAGCTTCGATGTGGCCACCGGCCGTTTGGTCCTCACCGAGACCGATAGCGGCACCCAGATTCGCGAGGAAGGGGAGATCAAAAGCGGAGGGCTTCGTTTCCCTGAACGCATCATCACGGTGAACACGCTCCCCGACGGCAGCACCCGCACCATTCGGGTGAAATTCACGGAAATTGCTGTCAATCCGCAGATTGACCCCTCGGTCTTCGCGGTTCCCTCCTTGGCCAACTGAGCCGTTGGGTTTCTTTTGGGCCGCGCTCCCCTCCGGAGCGCGGTTTTTTATGTCCATGGTTTGCGTAATTCCCGACTCGCGCCCACGGCCTCCGCCTGCCACGGTCACGGTCTCCCTGTTTCGTCGTCCAGCACCTTAACCGTCCTTCACCCGTGCGCGTCCTCCAGGCTTCCTCCAAGACCTTCGAATCCGATATCGTCGCCTTTTGCCGAGGCGCCACCGTTCCCCGGGAGATACACGACACCGTTGCCGCCATCATCGCCGATGTTCGCCATCGTGGCGACGAGGCCGTGGGCTACTACGCCGCCAAGTTCGACGGCGCCAAGCTCCGCGCCCGCGACTTCCGCGTGAAGACGACCGAGATCGCCGCCGCCGCGAAGCGCATCCCCGCCGCCGATCTCAAGGCCCTCAAGGCCGCGCACGACGCCATCGTCGCCTTCCACCAAAAATCCCTCCCGAAGAACTGGCAGGCCAAGAATCCGCACGGCGCCGTCGTCGGGGAGAATTTTTACCCGATTCGCCGCGTCGGCCTCTACGTGCCCGGCGGCGAGGTGCCGCTCGTCTCGACCGTGCTCATGACGGTCACCCTCGCGAAGCTCGCCGGCTGCCCCGAGATCGCCGTCTTCACGCCCTCAAACCCCTCGGGCAAGGTCTCCGACGCCATCCTCGCCGCGCTCCACCTCGTCGGTGTCGACGAGGTTTACTGCGTCGGCGGCGTGCAGGCCATCGCCGCGGCCGCCTACGGCACGCTCACCATCCCCGCCGTCGACAAGATCTTCGGTCCCGGCAACGCCTACGTCTGCGAGGCCAAGCGTCAGTGCTTCGGCACCGTCGGCGTCGATTCTCTCCCCGGCCCCAGCGAGGTCATGGTCGTCATCGACGACAGCGCCGATCACGCCTTCGCCGCCGCCGACCTCATCGCGCAGGCCGAGCACGGCTCCGGCCGCGAAAAGATCTACCTTGTTGCCTCCGACGCCACCGACCTCGAGGCCGTGCGCGCCGAGATCGCGGTGCAGCTCAAGTTTGTTTCCCGCGCGGAGAAAATCACGCAGGTCCTCGGTTCCGGCTTCGTCGGTATCGTCGCGAAAAACGCCGAGGAGATCGCCAAGGTCGCCAACTTCGTAGCCCCCGAACACCTCGAGCTCATGGTGAAGGAGTCGTTGCAAAAGACGCTCCTCAAGACCATCACCACCGCCGGCGCGATCATGCTCGGCAAACACACGCCGACCGCCGTCGGCGACTTCACCGCGGGCCCCAGCCACGTGCTGCCCACCGGCGGCGCCGGACGTTTCTTCAGCGGCTTGCGTATCGCCGATTTCCAGCGCCGCACGAGCGTCATCAAATACGACAAGGCCTCGATCAAGAAGGCCGCCCCCGTCGTCGCCGCCTTCGCCGCGCTCGAGAAACTCGACGCCCACGGCCGTAGCGTGAAGATCCGCGCGCTTTGACGCGTCTTCGCCGCGCCAAGGCGGTCGAAGGTCCAAGGTCTGAACGTCACAGGTCGACACCTGCGGCCGAAGGCCGCCGCACTCGACCTTCGACTTTGAGACTTTCGACCTGAGACTTCCGTCATGTCCGCTCTCTCCTCCCTCGCCCTGCCGCATGTCGCGGCGATGCACGCCTACACGCCGGGTCTCCAGCCCACCGAACCCGGCTGGGTGAAGCTCAACACCAACGAGTGCCCGTATCCGCCCAGCCCGCGTGCGGCCGAGGCGGTCATCGCCGAGCTCGCCAACGGCGGCGAGAAACTCCGCCTCTATCCCGATCCGAAGGCCACGCCCCTGCGCCGTCTCGTCGCCAAACTCCACGGCCACGGTCTCACCGAGGCGAACGCCCTCATCGGCAACGGTTCGGACGACGTCCTCAACCTCCTCGTCCGCGTCTTCGGCGGTCCCTCCGCGCCGATCTCCGTCACCCTCCCGAGCTACTCGCTGTATCCGGTTCTCATTACGATCCAGGACGGCAAGTGCGCGCCGGTGGAGTTCGACCGCTCGATGAAGCTGCCGATCGAGAAACTCGCCGCCACGCCGGCGCGGGCCTGCTTCCTCACTTCGCCCAACGCGCCCACCGGCGTCGGCTTCACCAACGCCGAGATTTCCGAGCTGCTCGCCAAGTTCCCCGGCATCCTCGTGCTCGACGAGACCTACGCGCCCTTCGCAAAGGAAAACGCCGTCGGCCTGCTCGCCGCGAATCCGCGCCTCGTCATCACGCGCACGCTTTCCAAGGCGCAGGGCCTCGCCGGCATCCGCCTCGGCTACTGCCTCGCACACCCCGAGATCATCGACCTGCTCGACCGCGTGCGCGACAGCTACAACGTCAACCGCCTCAGCCAGGCCGCCGCCCACGCCGCGCTCCAGGACACCGGTTACTACGACGCGATCATCGGAAAAATCATCCGCACGCGCGATTATTGGTTCAGTGAATACACCGCGCGGGGCTGGTTCACCTACGAGAGCCAGAGCAACTTCCTCTTCACCGAGCCGCGCAACGCCAAGGGCGAGGCCGGCCCCGCGGTGGCGAAGTCGCTCTACGATTTCTTCGTCTCGAAAAAGATCCTCGTGCGCGCCTTCCCGAGCCACCCGCTGACCGCGAGCTTCCTGCGCATCAGCGTCGGCACCGACGAGGAAATGCTCGCCGTGAACGACGCCATCGAGGCCTGGCTGAAGGCTTGAGGGTAGGGCGGGACCGCCGGGCCCGCCGAACGCTTGCGTGCGACGGCCGGCCCGGCGGTCCGGCCCTACCTCAGGCAGCGGCCTTCGCCTCGCGCGCCAGGCGCCGTTCCCAATACCACGCGTAGAAGACCGGCACGGAGAAGAGCGAGGCCAGGTCGAAGACCATGCCGCCGATCACGGGCAGCATCATCGGCGCCATCAGCTCGGCGCCGCGGCCCGTCGCCCAGAGCACGGGCACGAGCGAGAGCAGAGTCGTGGTGTTGGTCATGATCGCCGGACGCCGACGCCGCAGGCCCGCCTCGAAGATGCGGCGGTTCACGTCGTCCATGTCCTTCGGCGGCGTCTTGAACTTCTCCTGGATGTAGGTGCCGAGGAGGATGCCGTCGTTGAACATCACGCCGAGCAGGACGAGGAAGCCGACCGTCACCGCCGTCGTGAGCTGCGCTCCCCAGAGCCACACGAGCACGAAGCCGCCGGCCGTAGTGACCGTGGCATTACAGCCGATGATCACCGCCGTGATCAGCCACGAGCGCGTGCCGACGAAGATGAGCACGACCATCACGGCGAACGACACCGCGATCACCCAGCCGAGCGTGCGGTCGGCCTTCAGCTTCTGCTCGTAGCGGCCCACCCAGCGGTAGGTCGCGCCCGGCGGCAGCGCGAGTTCGCCCGATCCTATCGCGGCGCGCAGGCGTTCGTCGGCGGCATGCACCACGTCCACCTCGGAGGCGCCGGGCGCGGCGTTGAACATCACGTATTGCGTGCGTTTGCCGCCTTCGCTGCGGATCGCCATCGGGCCGATGACATAGGTGAGGCCGAGTTCGCTCCGACGCTCGGCGACGACGTGCGGCGCGAGTTGCGCGGGGAGTTGTTCGCCCGCGGGCACGGTGAGCTCGGCGCGGCGCTCGTCGAGGATCACGAAGTTGCGCTGCTGCGTGAGCGTCAGCGTGGCGAGCACCTCGTTCGCGGGGCGCGGCAGCTCGAGCGTGAAGACGGTGGGCGTGGCGAGCAGGCTGGAGAGCGGCACCGCGCCGCCCATCTCGCCGGGCATGCCGACGCGGAGGTTGAGCAATTCGTCGGGATCGTCTCGCAGCTCGCGCAGGTAGCGGATGCGGACCGGGTAACGCAGCGCGCCCTCGACGGAGAACGTGATCGGCATGCCGCCGAAGGCGGTCTCGACCGCCTCGAGCACCATCTCCTGCGAGAGGCCGAAGCGCGCGAGTTTTTCGGGATCGAGACGCACCTCGGCGTAGGGTTTGCCGCCCTCGCGCTGCATCTGCGCGTCGGCGGCGCCGGGGGTGCCCTGGATGATTTTCTCCGCCTTCTCGGCGAAACGTTCGAGCGCGGCCGCGTCGTCGCCGAGGATCTGGAGCGCCATGAGGCTGCGGATGCCGGTGGAGAGCATGACCACGCGCGTCTCGATCGGCTGGAGCCAGCTCGGCGCGACGCCGGGCAGGTCGGTGGCGGCGGCGAGCGCGGCGCGCACTTCGGCGAGCGTGCGCGGTCGGCGCTCGATCGTGCCGTCGGGGCGCAGGATGTCGGTCACCGGCCACTCCTTGTAGGGCTTTAGCAATACAACCGTCTCGATCATGCCGATGGGCGCGGGGTCGAGCGCGGTCTCGGCGCGGCCGAGCTTGCCCATCACCGAGGAGACCTCGGGAACGGAGGCGATGCCTTCGTTTTGGATCATCATCACGCGCTGCGTCTCGCCGAGGCCGGCGGTGGCGGGCACGGAGGGCATGAAGAGCAGGCTGCCTTCGTCGAGCGGCGGGAGAAAACTGGAGCCGATGCCGGGGAACCAGCGGGTCATCGCGGCGTCGAGACGCGTGGCGCGCAGGTCGCCGCCGGCGGCGGAGATCGCGGCGCGGAGCGGGGCGCTTAGACGCGGCCAACCGAGGCCGAGCAGGTAGCCGCCGGCGGCGAGCACGAGGAGCGTGGCGGCGAAGAGCGCCTTGTGACGCTGGATGCGCGTGTAGGCCCAGTCGTAGGCGACGTGGATCGCGCGGCTGGTCGGGTTGTCCTCGTATTCGACGAGTTTTTCTCGGCCGAGACGCCAGACGGCGGAGCCGACGAGCGCGGCGAGCGCCGGCGCGAAAAGCCAGCCGGGGATGGTCAGCGCCCAGCGGCCGTGGTCCATCGGGAAGCGGTAGCCGTCGCGCACGAACCAGCCGAAGGCGAGCCCGGCGGCGAGCCCGGCGAGCGCGAGGAGCGGCGTCTTGCGCACCTGCCAGGGCGGAAGGAGCAGGCGGCAGAGCGCGGGCACGAGGAAAACGCCCACGAGCACCGCGCCGCTGATCGCGAGGGTTTTGGTGAGCGCGAGCGGGATGAAGAGGCGTCCGGCCTGGTCGGTGAGCGCGAAGATGGGGAGAAAACCGACGACCGTCGTGGCGGCGGAGGTGACGAGCGGGCGGGCGACCTCGCGCGAGGCGGCGACGACGGTGTCGACGATCTCCGTGTTCCACGGCGAGGCGGGCATGGGACGGTTTTCGCGCCGGCACTTCGCCTGCAAATCGACGAGGTGCTGGGTGATGTTCTCCGTCATGATGATGCCGAAGTCCACCATCACGCCGATGGCGATGAAGATGCCGGCGAGGCTCATCAGGTTGGCGCTCACGCCGAACAGGTGCATGACGAGGAACGCGAAGAGCGTGCCGAGCGGCAGGCCGACCGCGGTGGCGAGGCTGGCGCGCAGGTGTAGCAGAAAAGCCACTACGACGAGGAGCGTGACGACCATGGCCTCGCGGAGGTTTTCGATCACGGTGGCGTTGGTCTCCTCGATGAGCTGCGAACGGTCGTAGAAGGCGACGGGTTCGAGTCGTTCGGCGGCGAGCGCGGGGGCGAGATCGGCGAGGCGTTTTTTCACGCCGTCGATCACGCGTTTCGGGTCCTCGTTCACGCGCAGGGCGACGATGGCGCCGACCTGTTCCTGCTCGGCGTCGGCGAGCAGACCCTGACGGAACTGGCCGCCGAGGCGCACGTCGGCGATCTGGCCGAGGCGGAGGCCCGCGCCCTTCATGCGGTCGCCGCGGAGGACGATGTTTTCCACGTCCTTCACCGAGCGGATGAAGCCCACGCCGCGGATCATCGTTTCGACGCCGCTCTGCTCGACGCTCATCGCGCCGACATCGCGGCCCGCGGTGCGCACGGCGGCCATGAGCTGGTCGAGCGTGAGCTGGTGCGCGGCGAGGCGCTCGGGATCGACGTCGATCTGGTATTCGCGGACCACGCCGCCGGCGGGCGCGACCTCGGCGACGCCGGGCACGGCGCGCAGGGCGGGGACGACGATCTGGTCGAGGATGTAGCGTTTCGCCTCGATGTCGCGCGGGCCTTGGAGCGTGAAGCCGTAAACCTGTCCCATCGCGGTGGCGTCGGGGCCGAGTTTGGCGACGACGCCGGAGGGCAGGATGCCTTGGATCTGGGAAAGGCGTTCGAGCGTGCGCGTGCGATTTTCGTAGAGATCGCGGCGGTCCTCGAAGATCACGTAAACGTAGCCCGCGCCGTAGAGGGAAAGTCCGCGCACGGTTTGCACGCCGGGCAGGCCTTGGAGCTCGCGGGCGAGGCGCGAGGTGAGCTGGCGATCAACGTCCTCTGGCGACTGGCCCGGCCACTCGGCCCAGACGATCACCTGATTGTCGGAGAGGTCGGGGATGGCGTCCACCGGCACCTGTCGCCAGGCCCAGAGCCCGGCGGAGGCGAGCCCGAGGGCGATGGCTAAGGTGAGGAATAGATTGCGGATGGCGAAGGCCAGCATAGCGGAGGAATGGCCACAAAAGGCTCGGAAGGCGCAGAAGTCGGAGGCGCGAGCGGGCGTGGCGTGGAGAATCAAGCGGGACGTGTTTTGCGTCTTTTGCGCTTTTTGTGGCTGAAACTTAGTGGGCGTGTGCGGATGCCGGAGCGGTGGCGCCGAGGGGAAAGAGGAGACTGGGTGTGCCGGTGAGCTGGGCCTGGCTGTCGACGAGGAAGGCGCCTTGCGTGGCGACCTCGTCGCCGGGTTTCAGGCCGGCGCGGACGACATAGAAGTCGTTGCCGTTTTCGTCCTCGATGCGCGGGCCGAGGGCGAGCGGCGCGAGTTCGAAGCGCGTTTGGCCGCGGGCGTCGCGGGCGGCGACTTTCCACGCGACGTTGCGCACCCCGGTGGAGAGCACGGCGGTTTTCGGGATGAGGGCGAACTCGCCCCAGGCGGCGCGGTCGAGCGGATCGGCGGGTTTTAGGTCCGGGCCGAGCGCGACGTCGAAGCGGGCGTTGATGAGGCTGCCGGGTGAGAGGACGGAGCGCGCGCCGGAGAGGTAAATACGGACCTCACGAGTGCGTAGGGCGGGATCGATCTCGGCGGCGACGCGGGCGACCTCGGCCTTGAGCTGCGGGAGCGGGCCGGCGTCGTCGCTGGCGATGCGGACGGGCTGACCTTGGGCGATCCAGTTGGCACGGGGTTCGGGCACCTGGACGACGAGGGCGAGTTTGTCGGGATCGACCAGGCGGATCAGCGGCGTGTCGGGCTGGACCTCGCGGCCGACGGCGAGGGTTTCGTCGAGCATCTCGATCTCGGACTGGAGAACCTGTCCGGCGAAGGGTGAGAGGATGACGACGGTCTCGCGTATTGGTTTTCCCGCGACGAGATCGTCGGCGACTTCGGCGAGATTCCAGCGGGCGAAGCGTTCGCGCAGGCTGGCGACGAGGGCTTCGTCCTTTAGCTTGAGCGCCGCCTGGAGTTCGCCCTGCGCGGCGATGACCTCGGGGCTGTAGAGCTCGACGACGGCGGCGCCGGCCTCGACCTCCTCGCAGCAGCCGAAGGTGGCCTCGTAACGTTTCACGACGCGGCCGCCGACGCGCGGGATGACGACCTTGGTGAAACGGTTGTCGTATTCGGCGATTCCATACGCGCGAACGGTGGCGCGGGCGGGGCCGGAGCGGACGACGGTGGTCTCTAGCCCCATGCGGTGGGTCTGCTCGGCGGAGAGTTCGCCGGCGACGATCTTGGTCATCTCCATGCCGCAGACGGGGCAGGGACCGGGTTTGTCGCCGATGAAGTCCATCATCGGGCAGGCGTAACGTTCGCCGGTGGTCGTCGAGGCATGGGCGTGATCGTGGGCTTCGGCGGGACGGAAGAGCGCGGAGGCCGGGAGCAGCGCGATGGTGGCGGCGCCGGCGACAAGGCCGAGGAGGGCGATGGCCCAGGAAGGGACGGAGCGCATGGTGGAGCAGGGCGCGGCTTATTTTTTCGGCGCGACCTCGTTGCGCAGGGCGTAGGGGCCGTAGCGGTCGGCGAAGCGGGCGAATTTCGGCGGGCAGGCGGCGCAGCCGAAGCCGACGAGTTTGCCCTCGTAGACGGCGGGGCTGATGTCGGGATCGACGTCCATGCCGCAGATCGCGCAGACGGAGTTGACGACGGTGCCGGCGGTCTCGGCGGGAGCGACGGCGGCGGCGGTGGGCTCGGCGTAGGGTTTGTGCAGGACGGTGCGCGCGCCGAGGGCGAGGGCGGCGCCGACGAGAAAGGTGGCGAGGAAAAGGACGGCGGACTTCATGGTGTGAAAAGGGTGGCGGGCGCGTGGCGCCAGAGTTCGGCGCGGGCGACGCGTGCGGCGGCTTCGGCCTCGATTATCTGGAGCTTGGTCTCGGTCTGGCGTTCGAGGATTTCGAGGACCATGAGCACGGAGGTCTCGCCGCCCATGCCGGTGCCGGCGGAGCGCACGAGGGAGTCGTATTCGGCGTCGAGGCGGGTGGCGGTTTGCTCGGCGAGGCGGCGTGCGGTGGCGGCGAGGCGTTCGGCGCGCTCGGCGCGGGAGAGGGCGGCGCGGGCGCGGTGGCGGGCGGATTCGGCCTCGGCTTGTGCGGCGGCTTCGTCGGCGCGGGCGGCGCGTTGCTCGGCGCGGGCGTAGCCGCGGGAACGGAAGGGCAGCTCGGTCATGAAGGCGATGCCGACGGTATCCATGTTGCCGATACTCATTTCCTCGCGTTCGAAACGGAGGCCAACGGAGGTCATGGGGCGGGCGGAGGCGCGGGCCATGCGGATCATCGCGCGGGCTTCGTCGGCTTTGGCGGAGGCGAGACGGAGAGCGGGGAGGGCGTCGGAATCGATCTCGGAGGAGGCGGGGGCGGAGTAGGGCGGAAGCGGCGTTTCCGGGGCGAGGCCGAGGAGGCCGCGGACCTCGGCGAGCGCGTCGTCGGCCATGCGGGTTTCCTGCTCGACCATGAGGCGAAGCGAGGCGACGCGGGATTGGAGCGCGAGGCGGTCGGCGACGCGGCCGGAGCCGGAGGCGAGGCGGGAATCGATCGCGGCGAGGATCTGCTCGGTGCGTTCGAGTTGGCGGGCGAACAGGGCGGTGCGGGTTTGGGCGGCCTCGGCTTCGGCGAGGGCGGCGGCGACCTCGGCGCTGAGTTCGCCGGCCATGACGGCGTAGTCGGCCTCGGACATGGAGACGACGGCGGCGGCGCGGTCGCGATCGGCGGTGCGTTCGCCGGCCTTGGGGAGCGGTTGGCGGAGGGAGAGTTCCCACATCGGGTAATCCTCGCCCATCGGTTCGCGGGCGCGGGAATACATGGCCTCGAGCTCAGGATCGGCGAGGCGTCCGGCGGATGCGACGCGAGCGCGGGCGGCTTCGGCGCGGGCTTTCGCGGCGCGCAGCGCGGGGGCCTCGGCCACGGCGACGACGAGCGCGACGGCCGCGGGAGGCGAGACGGTCGCGGTGTCGGCGTGCGCGGGAACGGCGAGGATCGCGATCAGAGAGGCGGCGGCGAGGCGGCGCATGGAAAGGGCGGGGGACCGATCTTGCTTCGCCGGGGCTCAGCGATCGGCGGCGGGAACGGAGGATTGCCCGATCGCGGGCATCGCGGCGGCGTCGAGTTTCGCGAGGTATTTGGCGGGGGCCTTGTTGAATCGCTTGAGACAACCCTTGCAGCAGAAACGCACCTCGCGGTCCGGTTTGTCCGTCTCTTTGTGAACATGGACGTAGGGATCGCCCATCGAGCCGAGGGCCTCGCCGGTGACGACACAGGTGTCGATCGGATAGGGCGTGTCGGATTTCGCCGGCGCGGGATCGGAGGCGAAGGCCGGCGCGGCGAGCGCGAGGAGGGCGAAGAGCTGTTTCATGGGAAAAGGCGTTATCAGTGCTACGCGCGAGGAGGCTCAGGCCCGGCGATAATTTTCACGGGGGAGCGCGCCGGGCTTGTCGGTGGGGCCGGCGCGGGCTTGGTTCGCGGCATGATTCATCCGGGTCTTGTCTCGATCACTTTTCGCAAACTCTCGCCGGCCGAGATCGTCGCCTTGGTGCGCAAGGCCGGTCTGCGCGGCATCGAGTGGGGGGGCGACATCCACGTGCCGCATGGCGACATCGCGCGTGCGCGCGAGGTGGCGGCGATGACGCAGGAGGCCGGGCTGCACGTCGCGGCCTACGGCAGCTATTACCGCGCGGGGTGGAGCGAGACGAACGGGCTGCCCTTCAAGCAGGTGCTCGATTCGGCCCTGGAACTCGGCGCGCCGACGATCCGGGTTTGGCCGGGCAACAAGGGCTCGGCCGATGTCGGCGAATCGGGACGCTGGGAGGTGATCGAGGATCTGCGTCGTATCGCGGGGCTGGCGGCGCAGGTGGGCGTGACGATCTCGACCGAGTTTCACGGCGGCACCCTCACGGACACGAACGAGTCGGCGAACCAGCTGCTGGTGGAGGTGGACCATCCCAACCTGTTCACCTACTGGCAGCCGCACAACGGCGAGGAGACGGCGGAGTGCGTCGCGGGCCTGCGGGCGGTGGCTTCGCGCGTGAGCAACGTCCATGTCTTCCACTGGTGGCCGACCTCGGCGGATCGTCATCCGTTGGCGGAGGGGGCGGCGCGTTGGGCCGAGTTTTTGCGCGAGCTGAAGGCGCTTTCGGGCGAACGATTTGCAATGTTGGAGTTCGTAAAAGGCGACGACCCCGACATGTTCCTGCGGGACGCGGCGACGCTTGCCGAGTGGTTGCGCTGAAACGCTGACGAGGCGGTTTGGGCCTCGACAGTGTTTGGCGTGGCTTGGTCTGGTTTTTGCAGTATCCGCAAAAATATATGGACGATACCCCCCCGCGTCTTCTGGCCCGTTGGCCGGTGCTGACATGTGCCGGTCTGGCCGCGCCGACGGCGTGGGCGGCGGGGGCGGGGCTCTCCGATCAAATCATGCAGCAGGACTGGCCGAGCATGCTGTTGGCCGGCGGTCTGGCGGCGCTCGGTTCCTTCGCGGTGCTTTGGGGATTCTTTCGAAAACGTGAGGCGGCGTCCGCGGTTTCCGCCAGCAAACTCCAGTTTCTTTTCGATCATGCCCCGGTGGCGGTGGTGGTCACGGACATGCGTCCGCAGACCGAGTGGTTGGCCGCGCGGCGACGCGAGGGGGTGACGGATATCACGGGATTTTTGCGGACGCGGCCGGAGGAGCTGCGGGCGTTGTTCGGCCGGCTGGAGATCGTGGCGGTGAATCGCACCGCCTTGCAGCTCTCCGGCCTGCGCGACATCGCGCAGGCGCGCGCGGAGATGGAGGCCTTCGCCGCGGATTTCCAGGATGCTTTCGAGGCCGAGCTTGCGGCGCTCTGGTCGGGCCGCACGGAGCTCATGCACAACGTGACCTTGCATCGACGCGACGGGCAGGTGGTGCAGGCGATCATGCAGTGGACGGTGCCGATCGAAAACGGGCGGCCCGATTACTCGCGGGTGCTGTCGGTGTTCACCGACGTGACCGACCTCCGGCGCACGCAGGCGCGTTTGCGGCAAAGCGAGGATCGCTGGGAGCTGGCGGTGCAGGGCATCAACGCCGGCATCTGGGAAATGGATTTCGTGACCGGCCGTTTCTTCGTGTCGGAACGCAGCCGCGAGATGCTCGGCTACGCGCCGGGCGACCTGGAGGACTCCCGCGCGGCGTGGGAGGCCTTGATCCACCCCGAGGACCGGGCGGCCGCGGCGAGCGCGATGGCGGCGCATCTGGAGCGAAAGACCCCCGGCTACCGCATCGAGCACCGCCTGTTGTGCAAGGACGGCCTTTACCGCTGGATACTGTCCCGGGGCTTGGCGCGTTTCGACGAGGCGGGCAAACCGGTGCGCTTCGTCGGCACGCACTCCGACATCCATGCGCGGAAAACCGCGGAGGAGGATCTCGCCTCGGAACGCGAACGCCTGCGCGTGACCCTGCGGGCCATGGCCGAGGCGGTGATCACGGCGGATCGGAATGGGATGGTGAACTACATCAACGAGGCGGCGGAGCAGCTCACCGGCTGGGCGGAGGGCGCGGCGATCGGGCGCCCGCTTTCGGACGTGTGTCCGTTGATGCACGAACGCACCCGCGAGATGGTGCCCTCGCCGCATCGCCGCGCTCTCTCCGAGGCGCTCGTGGTGGAGCTGCCGCCGGCGACCGCGTTGCTGCACCGGCAGGGCGTGCCGCGTCTGGTGGAGGGACGTTGCGCGCCGATCCGCGACATCGCCAGCCAGCCCGCCGGCGTCGTGCTCGTCCTGCGCGACGTGACGGAGCGGGCGAAACTCGAGGCCGAGATGTTGCGCGCCACCAAACTCGAATCCGTCGGCGTGCTCGCCGGCGGCATCGCCCACGATTTCAACAACCTGCTCACCGTCATCATGGGCAACGTCACGCTCGCGATGCTCGACACCCAGGTGCAGAGCGCGGGCGGGCATTGGTTGCAGGAGGCGGAAAAGGGGCTGTTGCGGGCGCGGGACCTCACGCAGCAGCTGCTCACCTTCGCCAAGGGCGGCGACCCGATCCGTTCCTCGGTGCAGCTCGCCGAGGTGGTTCGCGAGACCGCGCAGTTCTGTCTGCACGGCGCCAAGGCGAAGTGCCAGTTCGAGATCGAGCCGGACCTGTGGTCGGCGGACGTCGACAAGGGGCAGATCGGGCAGGTCGTGCAAAATCTCGTGCTCAACGCCTCGCAGGCGATGCCGCAGGGCGGGATGATCTGGGTCGCCTTGGCCAACGATTCCGCGGCGCCGCTTCGCACCGGACTGACCGGACCGACCGTGCGTCTCACCGTGAGCGACACCGGAGCGGGCATACGTCCGGAGCATGTCAGCCGGATTTTCGATCCCTACTTCACGACGAAGCGCGAGGGCAGCGGCCTCGGTCTCGCCACCGTCTACGCGATCGTCAAGAAGCACGGCGGATACATCGAGGTGGAGTCCGAGGTCGGCCGCGGCACGCGTTTCAGCATCTGGTTGCCCGCGACAAAATCCGCCCGCGCCTCGGCCCTCTCCAACACGCCTTTCGGCGGCTCGGCCTCGATGAACGGGCGCGTGCTCCTCATGGACGACGAGGAAGGCATCCGGAGGATGGCCACGCAGTTGCTCAAGCGAATCGGTTTCGATGTCGAGGCGGTGTCGGACGGCCGTGCGGCGGTGGAGGCCTACAAACGCGCGGCCGAGGAGGGCCGCCGCTTCGATCTCGTCATCATGGATCTCACCGTGCCCGGCGGCATGGGCGGTCTCGATTGCATGCGCGAACTGCAACGGATCGACCCCGGGGTGCGGGCGATCGTGAGCAGCGGTTACTCGAGCGATCCGGTGATGAGCGATTACCGCGCCTACGGTTTCGCCGGCATGGTGCCGAAACCCTATCGGATAACGGATTTCGCGAAAGTCATCCGCCGGGTGCTCGAGGGCGTGAGCTGACGTGGTTTCGCCCGGCGCAGGCGGCTCCGGGTTTCCCGCCAAGGCGGGGCGGGCTTACCAGGCGCCGCCGGTGTGCGCCTGGGAGCCGCCGAGGTTTTGTTCGATGAGCTCGTAGAGCTTACGCGAGAAGTCCTTGTTGCCCATCACGTCGACGCGGATGCCCAGCTCGGTTTGCTTGCTGTTGATCTCCTTGATGGAGACCCGGACCTTTTCGTCCTTCGGCGTGCGCGCCGCGAGCTCGGCGGAGAAGCTCTTGAGCTCGTTTTTCACCTCGAAGAGGCCGAGTTGCTTGAAGGCCTGGCTCGTCGCCGCGGCCGTCCGGGGCGCGTCGGCGTTCACCAACATGCGAAACTCGCCGGCCACGTAGGTCGCTTGCATCTCGCCCTTCTTGTCGAGCGACACGGTGGTGCAGCCCGCGGTGAACAGGGCGGTGGAGCCGGCGAGGAGCAGGGCGCGGAGGCGAAGGGCGTTGTTCATGGCGGGAGAGTCTGACCGCCGCTTCTGCGTCCGGTGTCGCGATTCGTCAACGTCGCCTTGGGCGGGCGCGTCGCCGGCCCGAAGTCCGATTTTAGGCTTTTTTTGCCGCCCGACCGCGGGCCATCCTTTCCGCCTTATGTCGCAACCTCTTGTTGGCCTCATCATGGGCAGCACCTCGGATTGGGAGACGATGCAGCATGCCGCCGCCACGCTCGAAAGGCTCGGAGTGCCTTTCGAGAAGGACGTCGTCAGCGCGCATCGCACGCCGGACAAGATGGCCGACTACGCCAAGACCGCCGAGTCGCGCGGTCTCCGGGTCATCATCGCGGGCGCGGGCGGAGCCGCCCACTTGCCCGGCATGACCGCGGCCTTCACCGCGCTGCCCGTGCTCGGGGTGCCGGTCGAAAGCCACAGTCTCAAGGGCCAGGACAGCCTGCTCTCGATCGTCCAGATGCCCGGCGGCGTGCCCGTCGCCACCTTCGCAATCGGCAAGGCCGGCGCGATCAACGCCGCGCTTTTCGCCGCCGCCATCCTCGCCGGCGCCGACGCGAAGATCCGCGCCGCGCTTCACGCCTTCCGCGCGGCGCAGACCGAGACCGTGCTCGCCGCCAAGCTGCCCTAAATTTTTTGCCCACGAAACACACGAAAGAGCACAAAAATTGAAGGCTCGGTTTTCGTGTCTTTTCGTGTGTTTCGTGGGCTTGATTTTCCTTTCATGATTTCTCCCGGAAAAACTCTCGGTGTCCTCGGCGGCGGCCAGCTCGGTCGCATGTTCGCCCACTCGGCCGAGCGGCTCGGTTATCGCGTCCACGTCTACGAGCCGTCCTCCGACTCGCCCGCCGCCGAGGTCAGCGCCCGCTCCGTTCACGCCCCCTACACCGACCTCGAGCAGCTCGAGGAGTTCGTGCGCGGTTGCGACGTCGTGACCTACGAGTTCGAGAACATCCCGACCGAGCCGCTCTGGCGGCTCGAGCACGCCGGCGTGTTTCACCCGAAGTGGCAGGTTCTCGAGGTCGCGCAAAATCGCCTGCGCGAGAAAAACTGGCTGCTCAAAAACGGCTTTCCGCACGTGCCCTTCGCCGAACGCGAGGCGGGCGGGGATCTCGCCGCCGCGATCCGTTCCGTCGGGACGCCCTGCGTGGTGAAGACCGCGGATTTCGGCTACGACGGCAAGGGCCAGCAAAAGGTCACGGACGAGGCCTCGCTCGGGCGAGCCGTATCCGCTTTTCAAGGACAACGCGCCGTCGTCGAGCGCTGGGTCGACTTCAAGTGCGAGCTTTCGGTGATCGTCGCCCGCTCCTCGGGCGGGGAAACCCGCAGCTTCCCCGTGGCGGAGAACATCCACACGAAGCACATCCTCGATTTTTCCATCCTGCCCGCGCGCGTCGCGCCGGAGATCCAGGAAAAGGCCCGCCTGCTCGCCGAGGCCATCGCCGACCGGCTCGGGCTCGTCGGTCTTCTCGCGGTGGAGATGTTCCTCACCGATCGCGGCGAGATTCTTGTGAACGAGATGGCCCCGCGTCCGCACAACAGCGGCCACTGGTCCATGGACGGCTGCGTCACCTCCCAGTTCGAGCAGCATGTCCGCGCGATCGCGGGGCTGCCGCTCGGCGATGTTTCGATGACCGCGCCCGTCGCGATCATGGTCAACATCCTCGGCGACGCCTGGCGTTGGACGGGCGAAAAATGCGTCGGCGAGCCGAACTGGGCCGCCATCTTGCGCGAGCCGCGCGCACACCTCCATCTTTACGGCAAAAAGGAACCGCGCCCCGGCCGAAAGATGGGCCACTTCACCGTCACCGGCACCGAAGTCGGGGAGACGTTTGAGCGCGCCCGGCGGCTCAAGGCCGCTCTGCACGCCGCCACGTCGGAAGCACGCTGAGGCCGCGGCGAAGCGAGCGATCAGGAATCAGGAAGGGGGGCGATACGGCCACGGACGACGGGTTTGCGGCCGGGCAAAAGAACCGCGCCGGAGCCCCGTCGGCGGGGCGGTGTTCCGATCACGAGCATCGGGCGTTTATTGCCTGCGTGCTGCAACTTTAGCTAACGGTGGGAACTCTTTTTTCTAATACCCCTTCCTCAGTGATGAACGGGAGGGAGGACTTTGCTTTGCATACGGAATCAATTTTGCTCACGTAGCGGGGCTTATGGCCAACACCGCTACCCTTAAAATCGACGGCAAGGAACTCCAGTTACCCGTAATCATTGGTTCTGAAGGGGAAAAGGCGGTCGACATCAGTAAGTTGCGCGCCGACACCGGCTACATCACCTATGATGACGGCTTCGGAAACACCGGCTCCTGCCTGAGCAAGATCACCTTCATCGACGGCGAGGCCGGCGTGCTCCGCTATCGCGGCTACCCGATCGAGCAGCTCGCCGAGAAGTCCAACTTCATCGAGAGCGCTCTGCTCGTGATGAACGGCGAGCTTCCGACCTCGGGTGAACGTGCCGCCTTCTCGCAACTGCTCACCGCCAACGCCCCCCTGCGCGAAGGCCTCGTGCGCTTCATCCAGAGCTTCCCGCGCGACGCGCACCCGATGGCGGTCCTCTCCGCCACGCTCAACGCGCTCGGCGCCTATTATCCCCATCTGGCGAGCAACAACCACCAGAACGACCTCGAGCACTTCGAGGAGGCCGCCGCGATCGCCATCTCGAAGGTCCGCACCATCGCCGCGCACACCTACCGCGTGAGCAAGGGCCTGCCCTTCAACTACCCGAATCCGAAGCTCGGCTACTGCGAGAACTTCCTGCACCTCATGTTCTCGGAGCCCTACGCCGAATATGTGCCCACTCCCGAGGTCGCGCAGGCGCTCAACCTCTTCCTTCTCCTCCACGCCGACCACGAGCAGAACTGCTCCACCTCCACGGTCCGCATGGTCGCCTCCGCCGGCGCGAACCTCTTCGCCTCGGTTTCCGCGGGCGTGAACGCCCTCTGGGGCCCGCTCCACGGCGGCGCCAACATGGCGGTGATCGAGATGCTCAAGAACATCCACGCCGACGGCGACGACGGCACGCGCTTCATCGCCGCGGCCAAGGCCGGCAAGGGCGAGCGTCTGATGGGCTTCGGCCACCGCGTCTACAAGAACTACGACCCGCGCGCGAAGATCATCAAGACGTCCTTCTACAAGGCCCTCGCCTCGCTCGGCATCAAGGACGACCCGCTCCTCAACATCGCCATGAAGCTCGAGGAGTGCGCGCTCAACGACGACTACTTCGTGCAGCGCAAGCTCTACCCGAACGTCGACTTCTATTCGGGTCTGATCATGCGCGCCCTCGGCATCCCGGAGAACATGTTCACGGTGATGTTCGCCATCGGCCGCATGCCGGGCTGGATCGCCCAGTGGCGCGAGGTCGCGGCCAACCCGAAGCTGAAGATCTATCGTCCGCGCCAGATCTACGTCGGCGAGTCGCAGCGCAACTACGTGCCGACCGCCCTGCGCCAGGGCTGATCCGCGCGCGGCTCGTTTTCCCGACCGACAAACCAAAAGGCCGGCTCCGATTTCGGAGCCGGCCTTTTGGCGTTCGTGATGATCGGTTGGTGTGAAACGAAACGACTCCGTCGTTCCGCTACACGGAGCGTCTTTGTTCGTAGCGGAACGGCGGAGCCGTTTCACCGCAACGCGCTGGGGACAACGCGTTCCATCCTCCGCCGCGCCCTCAGGTGTAGTGCAACTGCGCCGTGGCGACGCAGTCGATCGAGGCGACCACGCGCACCCAGTGGGCGCTGAAGCCCTCGGGGAAAACGTGCGGCGCGTAGCCCTTCGCCGGCACCTCGATCCGCCGGTAGGTTTTCCACGCGCCGCAGCCGAGGAAATCCACCTCGATGTCGAAGTTCACCGGACGGTCGGCGTCGTGGCTCAGGTGGATGACCTTCTTGTCGAAGCCGGTCATAAGATACGGATCGGAGGGCTCGCCGGCCTTGATCGCGTCCTCCCACCAGGGGCCGCCCCAGCCCTTGGGCTTGCCGAGTTTCCAGAGGTCGTCGGTGCGGCCGAACCAGAGGCCGGACTGCGGTTCGGCGCACTGCACGTTGCCGCCGCCCTCGTGGCTGGTGTTGTCCGCGCCGATCACGAGCAGACCGTTCCAGTTGCAGAAATCGCCGTGCACCCAGAGGTGGGTCGAGATCGGACGGATGCCCCACACGCGGTTGCCGTAGGCCCAGGGCGAGAGCTCGTAGAACATGCCGTGGTGATCCATCAGCAGGCGCTCGTGTTCGATCGAGCGGATGCGCGGCCACTCGGTCTGCCACTTGTGGTCGAAGCAGTGCGAGGCCTTGGGCAGACGGTAGGTGCGCCAGGTTTTGTCCGCGTCGGTGTAGACCTTGAGGATCGCCGAGGCGCGGTCCCAGCCGTTGGCGAAGATCGTGTTTCCGAAATGCCCCAGACCGCCGACGCCGACGAAGGGCTTGTGCTCGATCGAGGTCCACTTCGCGCCGTCGAACTCGGCGAGATTGCCCGCGTTCGATTTGCCGAGGAAGTCGGGCTCGCTGTAGTCGTTATTCACTACAACGAGGCGGCCGTGCGCGGTGTGGCAGTCCTTGAAGTGGCAACTGAACTCGCCCGGCGTGCCGAGCTCCTTCTGCAGATCGAAGATCAGCCTCGTCTCGAGCGTGCGGACGTTGAGCTCGAACAACTCGCCCTCCATGCCGAGCATGTAGACGAGGTTGGCGGGATCGGTGAGGTGCTTCGCGGTGCCGCAGAGACGCACGTCGGCGAGCGCGTGGACGGTGCGGACCTTGTGCGCCGTGTCGACGAGATGCGGGCCGATGATCAACTGGCTCGAGGGCGAGTGCACGAAGCGATTGGCGTAGGTGCCGTCGACGCCCTCCGGGTGGCGCGTCATCTGGAAATTCTCGTCGATCACGCGCAGGCCGGTGCCCGTGCCGGACTGTTTGCGGTGCGACACGTAGTTGAGCACATACAGCTTGCGCTGCCAGGGCATGAGACAGCCGATGCCGACCTCGCTGCGCGGCGGGCCGAAATCCGCGACCTGGGCGAGCGAGGGGACGACTCCGGAAAAGTTGAGGGGGCGGGTGGACATGGTCCGCCGGTCATGAACCCGAACTCGCGCCTCGAAAAGGGGGCGGAAATGTTCACGTTAACACGCGCTCCTCCGCCTCCCCTTTTTCGCGATGAAACGCCCCACGCTCCACGACGTCGCCCGCGAGGCCGGCGTCAGTCACATGACGGTCGCCCGCGTGCTGCACGGGCAACGGGTGGTGCGTCCGGACACCGCCGCAAAGGTGCGCTCGGCGGTCGAGCGACTGGGCTACCGACCCGATCCCGTGCTTTCGGCGCTCGCCGCCTATCGGCGACGGAGTGGCGACGGTGCGGAGCGCGGCGCGCATCTGGCCTTCATCGACTGCGACGGCAGCGAGTATAGCCAAAAGGTTTTCGACGGCGTGCGCGCGGAGGCGGCGCTGTTCGGCTACGCGTGCGAAGCGATCCGCCTGCCGCTCGGTGCGACGCGCCAGACGCGACTCGCACGGGTGCTGTTTCATCGCGGCATCCGCGGGCTGCTTTTCGGTCCGTCGGACACGCGGCGGACTTTCGCGGACTGGGGTTGGGAACGGTTCGCGACGGTTTCGCTCGCGGCGTTGAGCCACCGGCCGGCGATGCACGCGGTGTCGCTCGATTATTTTCACGGCGCGGCCAGCGCCTGCGAGCGACTGCACGAGGCGGGGCGGCGTCGCATCGCGCTGGTGATCGACCCGCAGCTCGAGATGCGCACCGGCGGACTCTGGGTGGGCGGCTACATGGCGGCCACGTTGGGAAGGCAAAAACCGCTCGTGTGCCCCGCCGAGACGATCCGCGACAAGGACGCGCTCGCCGCGTGGCTGCGCCGGCGGAAGCTGGACGGCGTGCTGACCGTGCACTCGCACCTGCGCGACGTATTAGCGGCGAGCGGGGCGGAGACGCTTTTTCTCAACCAAGAGGGCGAAGGGTATCCGTGGGCCCACTACCACCTGCCGCCGGCGGATATCGGGCGCGAGGGCGTTCGCCTCTTGCACCACGCGCTGCTAAGGCAGGAATGGGGCCTGCCCGGCGAACCGAAACACGTCGCGCTGCGCGGAAGCTGGACGGCGCCGGCGGTGTGTTAATGCGGCCGGGGGCGAAGCGGCTCCGCCGCTCCGCTACAGATTTGTCCGTGTAGCGGAAGCGCGGAGCGCTTTCGACCCGTGCCGCCCGGATCCGCCCGCCGCTGTCCTTGACTTAGGACGAGGGCGGATCGTCGGGATGGGCGCCTTCCTGGTGGAGTCGGAAGCGCTCGGTGGTGGGGCCGTCCGAGGAGCCCTCGGGTGCGGGGATGATGGCCATGCCCTCGGCGGTAACGGTGCCGGCGGCGAAGTCGTAGAGGTAGTTTGAGACCGAGGGCACGAGATAGATGCCTTCGAGCGTGACCTTGCGTCCGTCGGCCAGCAGCAGGCTGCCGGTGACCTTGCCGGTGGCTTGGGCGAGCTTCAGGGTGAGCTGCGAGGGATCGGGCGGAGCGTTGTCGGAGAAGGTCAGTTTCGCGGCATTGAGCCGAAGGGTGTCGGGAAGGCGGTCGTCTTCGCCGAGGATTTCGCCGTCGAAGACGACGCCGGTGGTGATGATGGTGTTATTGTCGGTGAAGGTGAAACCGAGGTTGTTTCCGTAGAAGAATATCCAGGGCTGGAGCTTCAGATCGAAGCCGAGGGGACCGAAGCCCGCGGTGTAGCCGGCGGGTTTGGTGATTCCGGCGGGACGACACCAGTAGCTGTCCTGCCCCGCGTCGTCGGCGAGCGAGTAGCGGGTGAAGGTGGCAGTGCCTCCGTTGCGCGGGTAGGTCGCGGTGATGGAGGTGAGCTTGAAATTGGAGCTTACAAAGGCTCCTGAAGCCGAGCCGTAGGGGCGGGCGAAGAGTCGGTAGGTCGCGCCGACACCGGTATCGAGCTTCGCGGTGAAGGGGGCGCCATCGGGAAGCTTGCCGGTGATATTGAGTCGGCCCGCGGCGTTGATCGGAGCGCGGGCGTAACCGCTGCCGAGGGGGATGAGCGCGAGGTCGTCGTCTTCGGCGAGAGGGGTGGGCTCGGTGAGGGCGAGGTTGTAGACGCCCATGTAGGCCCAAGGCGCGGGATTGGAGCTGGAGTAACTGGCGAGTCGCACGCCGGCGTCGGTCACGCCTTCGGTGATCGCGTCGGCTTCGGCTCCGTCGATCCGTTCAAGGGTGGCGGAGAGCACGCCGGCGTTGGTGATGCTCGCGGCGGTGAGCATGTAGACGTGGCCGGCGGGTTGGCCGGCGCGTTTGATCGTCACCGGGGCGGCGAGGCTGAGCGTGCCGTTGGCGGCGTCACGGACGAAGGCTCCCTTGAGGGGAAGGGCGGACTTGTCCTTGGCGGTGACGAGGGTGCCGGTGAAGGTGCCGTTGGCGGAGACGGTGAGCGCGAGCTTGCCCGAGTGGGGCGAGTTTTCGTCGGGCGAGAGCAGCGCTTCGAACTTGCCGATCACGTTGCCGGACAGGGCGCGGATCTCGACGTAGTAGACGAGGGTGCCGGTGACGACGCCGTCGGTGCGGATCGTGACGGTGATTTTGTAGGTTCCGGGTTTGGCGGTGGGCGTGCCGGAGAGGGTTCCGTCGGCATTCAGGACAAGACCCTTGGGCACGCCGGTGGCCTTGAAGGTCACGCCGTCGCCGGGCGTGAGGCCGGGCAGCGGCATGCTCTCCTGCGTGGCGTAGGTGAAGCGTTTGGCGAGCACGCGCAGTTGGGCGGGGGTGGAGGTGGCGGATCCGAGGGCGTTGGTGATGACGCAGCGGTAGCGGTCGCCGTTGAGCGCGAGGGCGTCGGCCTTGGCGGTTTCGTCGGCGCCGGCAAGGGAGATGGTCAGCGTGCGGGTGGTGACTCCGGTGTAGCGCGTGGGGGCGTCGCCGGTCGAATTGACGAGCGGAATCCAGTTGTCCGCGATCTTCGGATTTTGGCCGGCGGGGAGGCGTTGCCACTGGTAGGAGACGGGGGTGTTGGCCGCGACGGGAAGCGAGGTGACGGAGACGCTGGCGTTGCTCCCGAGCACGCCGACGACGTTTTGGGGCGGCTGTGCCTTGAATCCGACGCGCAACGTGGTGACGCGCAGGGTGGCGACGGTGCTGGCGACGCTGATGGGACCGGATCCGCGATCGTGGGTGATGACGCAACGGTATTGGGATTTGTTCAAGGCGACGGTCTCGGCGACGGAGATGCCGGTGGCGGAAGGCGGGGTGGTGCCGTCGAGTCGGATGGTGAGGGTATGGGTGTTGACGCCGGAGTAGGGGCTCCGGACGGCGGGGATCTCGGGTTCGTCGTCGGTCGCGGGCACGGCGTCGCTCGCGTTGACGAGCGGCTCCCAGACTTTGGAACCGGGGGCCTTGCGTTCCCACTGGTAGGTGGGGGCGGGGAGGGTGGCGAAGGTCGCGCGGGCGGTGAGTTTGACGGATGTGGTGCCGAGCGCGGCGGTGATGGTCTTCGGCAGCTTGTCCTGGAAGGAGAGCGTGGGGATGACCTTCAGCGTGGTGGGCTTGCCTTCGAGGGTGCGGGCGACGCCGTTGATGGTGTTGGAGACAACGAAGCGGAATTGGGATCGGTCGAGATCGAGGGCGGCTCCGGCCTCCTCGGGCGTGTCCGCGGCGAGGTCGATGAAGAGGTCTTGCGTGTCGACGCCGGAGAAGGGGCCGCCCTCGGCGAGGTCGATCCATTCGGAGGCGCCGGGGGCGCGGCGCTGCCATTTGATCTGGAGGGGCCAAGCCGTGATGTCGGCGTGGATATGGACGGTGTCGCCGAGGGCGGCCTTGGTGACGGCGGGGAGGGCCTTGACGAGGCGGGGCGGGCCGACGCGGGTGGTCTCGAGGGTGGTCTCGGCGTAACCGCCGCCGGCCTCGACGGCGCGGATGGTAAGGATGGAGCGGCCGCCGAACTTGCCGGGCTTCACGGTGAGCTGGCCGTTGACGAGGGTGACGTTGGCGGCGGAGGGGTTGTCGTTGCTCACGGTGTAGGTGAGAACCGAGGCGCCTTTGCCGGTGGAGGGCGGCTGGAGCGGGACCATACGGATGGTTTCCACGCTCACGAGATTGCGTTCGAGGAGCTTGGTCTGCGCGGGTTTGACGTCGCGGAGGGGAATCTCGTTGAAAGCGCCGCCGAGGTTGTAGGTGGGGAGTTCGGCGATGGCGTCGGCGACGTCCATGCCCTTGCCGAGGACGCGGGCGAAGACGGTGAAACCGCCGTTCTGGCCGGTGCCGAGCGTCTCGCGGTTGTCGTGGAGATTGATGAACCACTCGGAGGTGGCGGAGTTGATCGTCTCGGGCGTGGGCGGATTGTCGCCGGTGGGGCCGCGCTTGGCCATGGCGATGGTGCCGCGGGTGTTGGCCACCTTGAACTCGTTTTGGACCGGATCCTTCTTTTCGATCTCAACGAGATTGATGCCCCCGGGCACTTTCTTGGGACGGTAGCCGCCGCCTTGGAGGACGAACTCGTTGATGAGTTCACCCCACCAGGTGCGGTTTTCGGCGGCGCGGTGGATGAAGGTGCCGTCGTAGGTCTTCAGCTTGGCGGCCTTGGAGGTGGCGTCGGTGGCGAGGTAGCTCTTGAAGTTGGCGACGGTGAGCGGTGCGTCAGCGGCGAGGAGTTCGACGTTGATTGTTCCGAGCGAGGTTTTGATCTGCGCGAGTTGCGAGGCGTCGACGCCGGGGATGGTGAAGTGCTCCCGCAGGTCGACGACGAGCGGAGAGCCGTCGACATCGAAGTCGCGCGAGGGAAGCTCGGTGACAAGGCTCGGCATGAGGCCGACCTCGCGGACTTCGCCAACCACGGCCGGATCCGGTTCCTCTTCGTCCGCCCGGAGCAGTCCGAAGGCGGTGATGAGACCGAGGGCGAGCACGGTGCGAACCAGACGGGAAAGGAGGGAATCGGGGGAACTCATCGCGGGAGGAACAAGGGGAGGCTCAATGGGAAACCGGGAGAAAACGACGTCGGGGCGTGCAAGAAAATGGCGAAATTCGCCGGGTCACTTTGGAGAGGAGAAGAGAGGGGCGAGATCGGGGTCGTCGCGGGCGACGTCACGCCAGCTCTTGTCGCGGGCGAAGACGTTCGCGAGCAGTCTCTTTGCCTCGGCGAGGTCGCCGAGCAGGCAGGCGTAGCAGGCGAGATTGTAGGCGACGAGCGGGCTGGGGTTGGGAACGAGGCGCGCGCCGGCGAGCAGGGTTTCCTGCGCCTCGGCGATGCGCTCCCGCTCGCGCAAGGCGTAGGCCCAGGCGACCCACGGGCGTTCCTGAGTGGCGTCGTGCCCCACGAGTTCGGGGGCGAGGGCGATGACCTCGTCCCAATTTTCGGAGGCCATGGCGATCTCGAGTCGGACGGACAGAGCGGGGGGAGAGGCGAGAAAATCGGGAGGGAGCGCGGAGAGCTCCTCGCGCGCCTCCTCGATCAGGCCGAGCTGCAGATAACCGAGCGAGTAGGTGAGATGCTTTTCCGGAGGGATCACGGCGACCGGACGAAAAACTAGGCGGGATGCGGGGGAAGTTGCGCGCAGAAAAAACGATCCGGCGCGTTCCGCGAGTTGCGACCCTGCGTTTGCGTTTTGGCCGGGCGGCGCCTGTGCGGACGCTCGGGGAGGCCGGCCGCCCGGCGAAGCTCGTGTTCGTATGCCGGCTCGGACAAGCGGCGGCGGCGAGTCCCGGGGGCACGCACCGGCGAAGGTCCTTCGTCGACAGCCGGGTCGCTTACGTGGTGCGGCCGGGAGGCGTGGCGGCGGACCGCGGTTTGAGGTATTTCGCGTCGAAGACGAAGGGCCCTCCGGGCAGCACGCTGGCGAGCACGGCGAGGGCGACGGTTTTCCAGCTCCAGCGGTGGTCGAGCGCGACGGGGATGATCGCGAGCAGGTAGAGGAGGAAAAGAATTCCGTGGGCCATGCCGACATAACGAACGGCGAGCGGCTGGCCGGCGGCGTATTTGAGCGGCATCGCGATCAGGAGCAGCACGAGAAAGGACAGGCCTTCGAGAAAAGCGACGAGGCGGAGACGGGAGACGGCGGAGGACAGCATGCGAATGACCAATGTCCGATGTCCGAGCGCCAATGGAAGACGGAAGCGGGCCGCGGTCGGTGGAAGAACGGGCTTTTGTTTCCAACGCCGCGCCGTGCTTGCGGCGGGCGCGGCGCGCGGCAGCGTGCCCGCATGGCAAACGATCTCCCGGCTTATTCGGAACTCCGCGCCCGGCTGAAACGCGTGTATGTGCTCGACGGCGTGTCGGGTCAGCTCGGCTGGGACGATCAGGTCAACCTGCCACCCGGCGCGGCCACGCAGCGCGGCGAACAGGTCGCGCTGGTGGCGGAGCTGACCCACGCGGAGAGCACGGCGCCCGAGCTCGGCGCGGCGCTCGCGGCTTGCGAAGCGGCGCCCGCCGACGCGCTCGACGCCGATGCGCAAGTCGTCGTGAAGGCGGCGCGCCGCGACTACGACCGCGCGACCAAGCTGCCCGCCGATTTCGTTGGCGAGAAGGCGCGCCTGTGCAGCGAGGCCTACCACGCCTGGGCCTCGGCCCGCGCGGCGCGCGACTTCGCGGCCTATGCGCCGTATCTCGAAAAGCACCTCGAGTTCGCCCGTCGCGAGGCCGAGCTGCTCGGCTACGGCGATCGTCCTTACGACCTCGGAATCGACAAACACGATCCGGGCTTGAGCGCGGCGCAGATCGACAAGCTCTTCGGCGAATTGCGCGCGGGGCTGGTGCCGCTCGTGCGTCGGATCGACGCCAAGGTGCGGGCGGCGCACGAGCGCGGCGAAGGCCCCGTGCAGCTCAAGGGCTTCGACGTCACCGCGCAGCGCGAGCTCGTGAAGCGGGTCACCGCGAAGCTCGGTTTCGATTACGAACGCGGTCGCCTCGACGTGTCGCTGCATCCCTTCTGCGGCGGCTCGGGCGACGACCTGCGCCTGACCACGCGCTTCGACGCGGACAATCCCCTCGACGCGCTCTACAGCTCGATACACGAGGCCGGTCACGGCATGTATGAGCAGGGGCTGCCGGTTCGCGAACACGCGGGCACGGCGCTCGCGCAGGCGGCGGGCATGGCGGTGCACGAGTCGCAGAGCCGGCTCTGGGAAAACCAGGTCGCGCGCTCGCGGGCCTTCTGGCGCTGGCTGGAGCCCGAGCTCCGCGCCGCCTTCCCCGAGGCCCTCGCCGGTGTATCCGGAGATCAACTACACGCCGCGGCCAACGCGGTCGAGCCGGGCGGAATGATCCGCGTCGACGCGGACGAGGTGCACTACAACCTGCACATCCTGCTGCGCTTCGACCTCGAGAAACGGCTCTTCGCCGGCACGCTCAAGGTCGCCGAGCTGCCCGAGGCGTGGGACGCGCTTGCGGAGGAGTTTTTCGGACGCCGCCCCGCGCACGCGGGAGAGGGCGTGTTGCAGGACGTGCACTGGAGCGGCGGCGCGTTCGGCTACTTCCCGAGCTACACGCTGGGCAACATGATCGCGGCGCAGCTCTGGGTCGCGGCGCAGGCCGCGTTGCCCGGGATAGAGGACGATTTCACGCGCGGCGACTTCGGCCGTCTGCTCGGCTGGCTGCGCCGCGAGGTGCACGCGCACGGACGCCGCGAGGACGCCTTCGCGCTCACGAAGCGCGTGACGGGCGAGGAGCTCGGCGCGAAGGCGCTGCTGGCGTATTTGGAAGAGCGATACGGCGGCTGATGTTCGCCACAGGAGGCGCGGAAGGCGCAAAAGGGCGGAAGACGTTTTTATCCTTTTGTGCTTTTCGAGCCTTTTGTGGCCAAGTGTGGGTTCCATGAAACTGATCGATTCGCACACGCATCTGGAGAGTTTTGACAAGCGCGGGGAGACCGACGCGGTGTTGGCGCGGGCGCGCGAGTCGGGCGTCACGCGTCTGATCACGATCGGCACCTCGAGCGAGGACTGGGCGCGCTACCGTGGTCTCGCGGAGAAACACGCGGGCACGGTCTTCTACACGGTGGGGCTGCATCCGTGCTCGGTGGACGACCGTTGGAGCGAGGAGGTGGCGCAGATCGAGGCCTACTGGAGCGTCGACGGCGCGCGGCCGGTGGCGCTCGGCGAGTGCGGGCTCGATCGGTTTCATCTGCCGAAGGACGACGCGGCGCGCGCGGAGAAAATCTTCGCGTGGCAACGCGCGGCCTTCGCGGCGCAGTTGGTGATCGCGGAGCGGTTGCGTTGTCCACTCGTGGTGCATTCGCGCGGCGCCTTCGCGGAGTGCGTGGAGATGATCGACGCGAGCGGCGTGAACTGGGATCGCGTGGTGTTTCACTGTTTCACCGAGGGGCCGGCGGAGATGGCCGAACTGACGCGGCGCGGTGGGCGCGGTTCCTTTACCGGCGTGGTGACCTACAAAAGTGCCGACAACGTGCGCGCGGCGCTCGTGGCGCAGGGGATCGAGCGGTTGATGCTCGAGACGGACGCGCCCTACCTCACGCCGGTGCCGCATCGCGGAAAGGCGAACGAGCCGGCGTTTATGAAATTCACCGCCGAGGCGGCGGCGCAGGCGCTGGGCGTGTCGTCGGAGGCGCTGGCGGAGAAAACGACGGCCAACGCGCGGGCGTTTTTCGGGATCTGACGGGGCGCGTGGCCGGGCGGGAGGACCGGTTTCGCGAGGTATCCGCCAAAAAAGGCCAAGGCGGGTTCCGGCTTATCGGCTAGCCTTGGTGGAGCGAACTTGATTACGTTTTTTTAACCATGCCAACGTTCCGGACGGCCATCTCACATTATCTTCGCGGATGGGGCGGCGGGCGTGTGCGCGAAGGGAGGCGCGTGGGGTGAACTCGCATTTCGAGCTCGGACATTTGCGGCGGTTGCTGGAGGCACTGAACCGGCACGCGATGGTGTTGGAGGCCGACCTGGGCGGAAAGATCACCTACGCGAACGACGCGTTTTGCGAGGCGTCGGGATACGGGAGGGACGAGCTGATCGGTCGGAGTCCGCGTCTTTTCAATTCGGGCCACCATTCCGAGGAATTTTTCCGGGATCTCTGGAAGACGATCCTGAGCGGCCGCGTGTGGCACGGCGAGATTCGCAACCGGTGCAAGAACGGTTCGGTCTTCTGGTGCGACACCACGATCCTGCCGCTGCTCGACGGCGACGGGAAACCGACCTCGTTCATGTCGATCACCTACGACATCACCGCGCGCTACGAGCAGATGGCCGCCTTGCGCGCGGCGCTGGCGCGGGCGGAGCAACTGGCGGTGGAGGCGCAGGCGGCGGCGAAGGCGAAATCGGAGTTTCTGGCCAACATGTCGCACGAGATCCGCACGCCGTTGAACGCGGTGCTGGGATTGTCGGACCTGTTGATCGACACGCGTCTGGATTCGCAGCAACGCGAGTTCGCGGAATCGATCCACAAGAGCGGCGAGACCTTGCTTTCGTTGATCAACGACATCCTCGATTTCTCGAAGATCGAGTCGGGGCGGCTGGAGCTGGAGCGGGTGTCGTTCTCATTGCGCGACTGTCTGGAAAGCGCGATGGAGCTGGCGCGGCAGCCGGCGGCCTCGAAGGGCTTGGATCTGCTGTTGTGGATCGAGGACGACGTGCCGGAGTATCTGGCGGGCGACGTCACGCGGTTGCGGCAGGTGTTGGTGAACCTGGTGAACAACGCGGTGAAGTTCACCGCCAAGGGCGAGGTGCTGGTGTCGGTCGCGCGCCGCGCGCCGGAGGCGGCGGGCGGGCCGGAGCGTCTGTATTTCTCGGTGCGCGACACGGGGCCGGGCGTGCCCGCGGACCGGCAGGATCGTTTGTTCAAGGCCTTCTCGCAGGTGGACGCCTCGACGACACGGGAGTTTGGCGGCACCGGCCTCGGGCTGGCGATCTGCGCGCGGCTGGTCTCGCGGATGGGTGGTCGCATCTGGGTGGATACGGCGCCGGGCGAGGGTTCGAATTTTCAGTTCGAGATTCCGTTGTCGGTGGGCGCGGCGCCGGAGGCGGAGGAGCCGCCTCTGCCGGTCGAGGCGTTGGCGGGACGACGGCTGTTGATCGTGGACGACAACGCGACGAATCGCCGGATCCTCACCCACCAGTGCAAACGCTGGGAACTGGCCGTCGAGGTCGCGAAGTCCGGCGCGGAGGCGCTGGCGCGTCTCGACCGGGAGCGGTTCGACGCGGCGATCCTCGACATCCAGATGCCGGGGATGGACGGCTTGGAGCTGGCCGACGCGATCCGGCGGCGTTCGGATGAGGCGAGGAACTTGCCGTTGCTGGCGCTTTCGTCGCTGGGCGACGATCACACGGTTTTCCGCGAACGCGGGTTCAACCGGGTGCTGACGAAGCCGGCGAGAACCTCGTCGTTGCTGGCGGCGCTTGGCGCGGTCCTGGCGCCGGGGAAGGCGAAGGCGTCGAATCCGAGCGACATCGATCCCGAGATGGGACGGCGTCTTCCTTTGCGAATTTTGTTGGTGGAGGACAACCAGGTGAACCAGCGCGTGGCGCGGCTGGTGTTGCAGCGTTTCGGCTACGATTGCGCGACCGCGGCCAACGGGCGGGAGGCGGTGGAGGCCGCGACGCGCGGGGCCTTCGACGTCATTTTGATGGACGTGCAGATGCCGGAGATGAACGGCCTCGACGCCACGGAACGCATCCGCGCCCTTTTGCCCGAAGGGAAACGTCCGTGGGTGATCGCGATGACGGCGAACGCGATGGACGGCGATCGCGAGGCCTGTTTCGCGGCGGGGATGGACGATTACGTGGCGAAGCCGATCGCGGCGCGTCAGCTTGCCCGGGCCTTGGAAAAAGCGGCCGCGGGCCGGATGGCCGGAAGCTGACGGCGGCCACGGGCAGTCAAGCGGTGTGACAGGAGGCTCCGTCGCGACCTGGGCAAGGCCGCGACTGAACCGCGACGTGAGCCGCCCCCCTTTCGCATTCCGTCATATCAAAACCCGGGGGGCTGCCCGACCGGCGGTCGGGCCTGCATCGCCGCGGGGTTTTGATACGTGTGAATGCGAAAGGGTATGGTGCGTGTGGCGAAACGGCTCCGCCGTTCCGCTGCGAGCACGGTGCGGCGGGCTCAGTGTTTGGTTTCGACCTTGGCGCCCTTGGGCTGGCCGATGGCGGAGAGGAGTTCGCCGAACCAAGGCGTGTCGATGTCGAAGGGTTTGCCTCCCTTGATGCGCGGGAACTCGATCGCGCGGAGGACGCCGCCCTTGTCTTCGTCGTGGCCGATGACACCGCTTTCGCGACGGAGGGCGCAGTCCACGGCGAGGTCGACGCAGCTCTTGATGAGGCGGAGGTCGTCGGCGTTGGCGGCGGCGGCGCGGGCGAAGTAGCCGCTCTTTTGGACGAGCACCTTTTCGGCGCCGAGCATCTTGGCGAACTGGTCGCCGAACCATTTGCCGGGGTTGACGGCGTCGAGCTTGATGTGGCCGAAGGCGTCGCGCGGCACCTCCTGGCCCTTGGCCTGCATCTCGGCGACGATGGACTCCACGCCGGCGCCTTCGGAGATGAAGATGTTCACGTTGTCGTGCTTGTCCATGACGGCCTTGAGACGGGCGGCCTCGGCGGCGAGGTCGACCGCCATCTCGGGGACGAAGACGGCGTGGATCTCGAGGTTGTCGCGGGAGAGACCGAGGCCGGGAACGAATTGTTCGCGGTCGAGGAGCTTGCGGTATTCGACGGCGGTGGCGGCGGTGAGCCAGCCGCAGTTGCGTCCCATGACCTCGTGGACGATGAGCATGCGCGGGTTGGCGTTGTGCTCGGCGACGACGTTGCGGAAGTAGCGCGCGCCCTGCTCGGCGGCGGTCCAGGCGCCGAGGGACTGGCGGATGGGGAAGACGTCGTTGTCGATCGTCTTGGGGAGGCCGATGACGGTGAGGCCGTAGTTGTTCCGCGCGAGGAAGGCGGCGAGGTCGGCGGCGGCGGTGTTGGTGTCGTCTCCGCCGATGGTGTGGAGGATGTCGACGCCGTCTTTCACGAGCTGGTCGGCGGCGACCTTTTGCGGGTCCTGGCCTTCCTGGACGAGGCCTCGCTTCACGCAGTCTTTGACGTTGGTGAGTTTGACGCGGCTGTTGCCGATGGGGGAGCCGCCGTGCTTGTGGAGGACGGAGGCGGCGGCGCGCTCGGCGGGGCCGATCTTGTAGGAGTCGCCGAGGAGGAGTCCCTTGTAGCCGCCGTGGTAGGCGATGATCTCGATGTCGGGGGCGATCTCGGTGTAGCGCTCGATGAGACCGCCGACGGCGGAGCTGAGGCAGGGGGCGAGGCCACCGGCGGTGAGGATGGCGACCTTTTTCGGGCGGGAGGGCGTGCTCATGTGGTGTGGTGGAAGAAGGAGTTTGAAAAACGAGGGAGTAAGGGGGCGCACGAGACGGGGAAAAGGGGGAAAACGCGGGCGCGCAGGTATCGCCAAGGTATGCAAAGTGGCCGCGTCGCCGGGATTCGGCGCGGAAGTCCGCCGACGAAAACGGACGGGGTGGCGTCCCCGTCCGCGATTGGGTTGCCCCGACGTCGTTTCGCGGCTCTCAGCAGGCGGCGGCCTGGGGCGCGGTGCCGACGTGGCAGAGGATTTCGTAAAGCTGGGCGACCTCGTTTTCCAGTCGACGCAGCTCGCGTTGGGTGGCGGAGGTCTCGCGCTCGACGGACATGAAGCCGGTGAGGCGCCCGGCGCGGTCGCGCAGGGGATTGATGGAGAGGGACACCATGTAGGGTTCGCCGTTTTTGCGGTAGTTGAGCAGCTCGACCGCGACGCTTTGGCGCCGGCGGATGGCGTGGCGGAGCAGGGCGGCGGATTCGGGGTCGGTGTCGGGGCCTTGGAGGACGGGGCCGGGTTTTTTGCCGCGCAACTCTTCGATCGTGTAACCGGACAGACGGGTGAAGGCGGGGTTGATCCAGGTCACGCAACCGTGACGATCGGTGATGAGAATCGCGTCGGAAAGCTGTTCCGCTACCGGCGCAAGAAAGCGGGGTGTTTTCATGGCACGTTGGGGATTGGGGCGGGGCGAGCCGTGCTGACCTCGAACGTAGCGGGGAGTGCCCCGAAATCAGCTCTTTTGTGGCAGTATTTGGCCGTCGTGTCCGGGCTAGAAGCGGAGGTGATGGCGGGGAGGTTCAGCGGGGATTGGCGCGACGGCGGAGGAGGCGATGAACGGGGAAGGAACCGCGATTTTTCAACTCGAGTTCACCGCAGGGGCCGAACTCGAAGTCGGGCTCGAGGAGCTGGCGCGTGGCGGCGGAGACGCGGATCTCGCCGGGATGGCCGTGGGATTCGAGCCGGCTGGCGATGTTCACGGTGTCGCCCCACACGTCGTAGGCGAATTTTTGCGTGCCGATGACGCCGGCGACGAGCGGGCCGCTGTGCAGGCCGACGCGGATCCGCCAGTCGAGCCGGTGGCGGGCGTTGAGGTCGTCGACATGGGCGAGCATGGCGAGGGCCAGGTCGGCGCAGCGGGTGGCGTGGTCGGGGTCGGGGAGGGGCACGCCGCCGGCGACCATGTAGGCGTCGCCGATGGTCTTGATTTTTTCGAGACCGAGGGCGGCGGCGCTTTTGTCGAATTCGGAGAAGAGGTCGTTGAGGCGCGAGACGAGCTCGGGCGCGGGCAGGGTAGCGGCGGTGCGGGTGAAGCCGACGATGTCGGCGAAGAGCACGGTGGCGGCGGGGATGGTGTCGACGATGTGTTCCTCGCCCCGCTTGAGGCGTTCGCTGACGGGGGCGGGGAGGACGTTGAGGAGAAGGCGGTCGGACTTGGCGCGCTCGGTCTCGATCTCGGCGAGGTAGGCGCGTTCGCGATCGCGGAAGCGTTTTTTCTGAAGGCCGGCGCCGATGCGGGCGCGAAGGAGGGTGGGGTTGAAGGGCTTGGGGAGAAAGTCTTCCGCGCCGTGCTCGATGCAGCGGACGACGGCGGCGAGCTCGTCGAGGGCGGAGATCATGATGACGGGAAGATCGCGCAGGGCGGGATCGCGCTTGAGTTCGACGAGGGTCGAGAAGCCGTCGAGGACGGGCATCATCTGGTCGAGCAGGACGAGGTCGAAATCCTCGGCGCGGAGGCGCTCAAGGGCGGCGCGTCCGTCGGCGGCGGTGGTGACGGAGTGGCCTTGGCGTTCGAGCTGGCGGGAGAGGAGTTCGCGGTTGGGCGCCTGGTCGTCGACGATCAGGATGCGGCCGGCGATGGCGGCGGGACGGGAGGCGATCTCGGGCGAGGCCGACTCGGCGAGCAACGCGGCCACGGACGCGGGGGAGTCGTCGGCGGCGGAGCGCGGCGGAGGTGTCGACGGGGCGGCCGGCGGTGGAGCGGGTTCGGGGGCGGGCGGGGAGGGTGTTTCGCCGAGCGGAGCGGCGGCGGCGAAGGGGAACAGGGTGGCGTTTTCGGGGCCGCGATGGACGATTTCGCCGACGAGGGTGAGGCGGTCGTCGGTGAGGTTTTCGTTGATGAGGTTGAGGAGGGTCTTCGCGGCCTGCCGGATTTTTTGGAGATCGGGCGCGAGGTCGTCGGGGGAAAGCGGTTGGGAGCGGGCTGCGGCCTCCTGGGTTTCTTCGAGCAGGAGTTCGCTGTAACCGAGGATCTGGTTGATGGGGGTCCGCAGATCGTGCCGGAGGTGGGAAAGCGGGGCGCGGGCGGGGTGGTCGGGCATCGCGGGGCGAAACTTTGCAGGGTCGGCGGCGAAGAGGAAGCGCGGAGGCGGGGGGAGTTGGCTTGCAGGATACGGGACCCGGCGGTGAGGTCCGGTCATGGACAACGAGACCAACCTCCGGGCGACGGTGCGAGTGGAGACGAAGGCGACGCATGCGATCGCCCATGTGACGGGGCGGTTGGATGCGGCCGGCGTGGCGGCGGTGGAGGGGGTGATGGCGAAGGCGGTGGAGGCGGCTCCGGGGGCGCGGCTGGCGATCGATCTGGCGGGCGTGCCCTATCTCGCCTCGGTGGGGCTGCGTTTGTTGATGGCCTCGGCGCGTGCGCTGGAGAAACGCGGCGGGCGGCTGGTGGTGGCGAACCCGGGCGACGACGTGGCGATGGTGCTCGCGGTGGCCGGGCTGGAAAAGCCGCTGCGCGTATGCGCGGGCGACGCGGCGGTGGCGAAGGCGTTTGGCTGAGTTCGGAGGTTAAGCCCACGGAAGGCGCGGAAGACACGGACGTGGGCGCGGGGTGTTTCGGGGGGATAAATCGCCCACGAAACACACGAAAAGACACGAAAGACGGAAGGAGCCGACTGCGGGACGCCGGGTTTCTTTTCGTGTCGTTTCGCGGGCCCCTCAGTTCTCGGTTCGAGAGCGACTTTGAGGATCAGGCCTTTTCGCCGGGGCCGGCGAACTTCTCGATTTTGGGAAGGAGGCGATCGAGCTCGATCGGCTTGGTGTCGTAGTCGTCGCAACCGGCGGCGAGGGCCTGTTCGCGGTCGCCGGCCATGGCGTGCGCGGTGAGGGCGATGACGGGGATGTGGCGCGTCGTATCCGAAGCCTTGATACGACGGGTGGCCTCCCAGCCGTCGATCACGGGCAGGCTCATGTCCATGAGGATGAGATCGGGCTGTTCGGCGGAGGCGAGGTCGACGCCCTGCTGGCCGTCGACGGCGACGACGATCTGGTAGCCGCGGCGGGTGAGACGGCGCGAGAGCATGTCGCGGTTCATCTCGTTGTCTTCGACGAGGAGGATCTTGGGCATGGTGACGCGGGAGTGGGGAGCTGGACCGGGGCGCCGGGCGAGGGCGAAGTTTTCAACATTCCGCGGCGAGCGCGGCGTCGAGGTCGGGGACGAGGCGGAGGACGGTGTGCAGGCCGGCGATCTCGAAAAAATTGCGCAGGTCGGGGCCGAGATGCGCGAGGAGGAGGCGGCCGTTGTTTTTGCGTTGCTCCTTTTCGGCCAGAAGGAGGACGCGGAAGCCGGCGCTGGTGATGTAGGCCACCTTGGCGAAATCGAGCGCGACGGAGGCGGGGCCGGCGGAGAGCAGGGGGAGGAGGGCGGCCTTGAGGATTTCGGCGCCGGCGGTGTCGACCTTGCCCTCGAGGGAGAGGATGGTCCAGGCGCCGCGGGCGGAGGAGGTGACTTGCATGGCGGGCGTCGGTCGAGATCGCGCGTCGGTCACATGCCCATCACCGGCGTGGCGGAACGGAGAACGCGGGCCAGGGTGTCGATGGCGGCGGCGACTTCGCGGCCGACGAGATCCATGCGGGCGAGGGTGGCGATGCGTTCGCCGCGGGCGTGGTAGCGGGGTTCGTCGAAGATGCGGGAGAGAAGATGGCTGGCGGTGAGGAGGCTGATGAGGATGGCGTCGCGCGGATCGGGCAGGTCGTCGCCGAGGATGAGGGCGGACAAGCGGGTGCGGACCTCGACGCGTTCCTGGTTGTCGACGGTGGGGTAACGGCGGACGCCGAAGACCCAGAGAAATTTTTTCTCCTGCTCGGCGAGGATGCCGCGGGCGACGAGGCGTTCGAGAGCGGCGCGTTCGAGCGTGGCGCGCTCGGAGGCGAAGACGCCGAGCCAGTGGGCCACGGACTGCGGGGCGGGCGAGGAGGCGATGGTGCCGAGGGCGCGGTCGAGAAGGGGATCGCCGGTGGGGGCGCGGTCGATGACGACGAGTTTTTCAGGGTCGGTGTCGATGCGGTTGGCCAAGGCGAGGTCGGCGAGAAGGGCGCCGGCGAGGGCGTAGTCGAGGCCCATGACGGGCATGGGTCGAAGGGCGCCGGTGGAGTCGTCGAGGGCGAGGAGGAGGATTTCCTCGACGAAGGGGAGCGGGGCGTGCGGGTGCGGAGTGGAAGCGGGTGTGCTCATGGTCGAGGGGGCGGCTGGTTGGAGATCAGAGGGCGGAGGCGACGTCGGTGCGGATGTCGAGGACATCGAGGAATCCGGACAACTCGAAGACTTCGCGGACGGGGGCGGGGAGGGCGGCGAAGGAGGCGCGTCCGCCGGCGGTTTTGAACTTCTTGGCGGCGGTGAGGAAGACGCGGAGGCCGGCGGAGCTGACGTAGTCGAGGCCGGAGAGATCAAGCACGAGCGCCTTGGCGCCGGAGGCGAGAACGGCGTCGACGCGTTGTTCGAGCGCGGGGCTGGAGAGGCCGTCGAGGCGACCGGTGAGAGCGAGAACGATGGCGGAGGGATGCTGGGTTTCGGTGATCTCCATGATGTCGGGGAGCACAAGAGAGCAAACTGGCGGCGACAAGGCTGGGGGCGCCGAGGTGGCAAAAAAACGTCATCCGTCCCGGAGGGGATACCTCGTATAGGAGGACTCGGCGCCCGGTGGGAGACATCGGGGCGCGAAAAAGCCGCCCGGGCGCGAGGCCGGGGCGGCTTGATGATACGGAAGCCGCGGGGCGGCGTCCGAAGCGGATTATTGCGCGGAAGGGACGGCGGCCTGGCCGGCGAGGGCGCGGTCGGCGGCTTGCTCGGGCGCCTTGGCGAAGAACTCGAGCAGGTGGCTCACCTCGGTGTAACCCTCGGCCTTGAGCTTCTCCTCGACCTCCTTGAGCACGGAGGCGAGGTGCGCGCTGGTCTCGGCGTCGAGCGAACGGATGTCGCTGCCGTCGCGGGAGACGATGTGGTAGGTGCTGTCCTTGCGGTCGCTCAGCTGGTAAAGGCTGGTGCCGTTGTGGAAGAAGGAGCGGCGCACGAGGCCGATTTCCTCGAAGGCGGCGAGGCAGCGGTAGACGGTCACGAGATCGCAGGAGCGGTTGCGCAGCTCGCCGTGGATCTGCTCGATGCTCATGGGACGGCCGTGCGCGATCAGCACGCCGAGGATGGCGATGCGCGGCTGCGTGATGCGAAGCCCCGCTTCACGCAGGCGCGCGCAAGCGGTCTCGACCCGCGTCTGCGGGTCAAGAGATTCGGCGCCGGTGGCCAGCGGGTGGTTCGTTTGGGTGGAGGCGATCATGGGTTGTGCTCTTGTGTGAAAGGGTTTCGGCACAGGCTGTTGGCACCTCGCCGAAACTCAAACTGTAAAAGAATTACGATGGTGGGTAGTTTACGGGGGAAAACCTCCCGTAGATGCCAAGTTTGCGAAGGGAAGATTGCGCATGGCGCGCGCATGTCTTCTGTTGCGGTCGATGCCCGACTTGGACGTCAACGAGATCGTCAAACTCATCCGCAAAGAAGATCCCCGCTTCGACCGGGCGGCCTACACGTTTGTTCGCGATGGGTTGGAATACGCGGTGAAGGAACTGAAGAAGCGTGACGCGGCGCGGGCCAAGATCTCCCGTCACGTCACCGGCCGCGAACTCGCGGAGGGTTTGCGGGATTACGCCTTGGATCAGTTCGGGCCCCTGGCCAAGACGGTCCTCAACGCGTGGGGGCTGCACGAGACGGGGCACTTCGGCGACATCGTCTACAATTTCATCGAGTATAACGTCTTCAGCAAAACCGACTCGGATCGTCGGGAGGACTTCGACGATGTTTACGACTTCGACGAGGCTTTCGAGCGGCCCTTTCGTCCGCGTGCGCGTCGTCTGCCCATGCCGAGCTTCGCCGAGGCCGATTAAGGCGGTGGAGGCGGCGGGCGTGGCTGGCGGGTAAGCGTGCATCGGCGAGGGGGGCGGTCGGGGGGACCGAATCTGCCCCAGCTTATCGCAAATACGCTGAAACCGTCTGCGCGACTTTTGCCCGCTCGCATTCGTCGTTTGTCATTGTTGTTACTACCCGCACGGTGCTCGCGATGCCATCCCTGCTCGCCCCCGCCGACCGCCGCCTGCTGGAACGTCTTTGGTCGCAACCCGTGCACCGCACGGAGTTAGGAAACGGTCTTGTGCTGCTGGTGCAGCCGGACGACGCCGCGCCCGTGGTCTCGGTGCAGGTTTGGGTGAAGACCGGCAGTCTGCACGAGGGCGCGCTGCTTGGCGCGGGTTTGTCGCATTACCTCGAGCACCTGTTGTTCAAGGGGACCGAAAACCGCGTCGGTCGGGAAATCTCGGCCACCGTCCAGGCCCACGGCGGCCAGATCAACGCCTACACCACCTACGACCGCACCGTCTACTACATCGACCTGCCCGCGCCGCACCTCGAGGTGGCGGTGGATCTGCTCGCCGACATGGTGCTGCGCAGCACCTTGCCCGCCGACGAGGTGGAACGGGAACGCGAGGTGATCCTGCGCGAGATCGCGATGGGCGAGGACGATCATGATCGCCGGCACTGGGACGCGCTCGCGCGCACGGTTTTCAAAACCCATCCCTTGCGCGAGCCGGTCATCGGCCACCGCGACGTCTTCTCGGCGGTCACGCGCGACGAGCTTTGGGCGTATTACCGGGAGCGATACGCGCCGAACAATCTCGTGGTCGTGATCGCGGGCGACGTTTCCGCCGAAGCCGCTAGCGCCGCGGTGGAGAAACATTTCGGCGTGGCGCCGCGTCGCCGGCTCGCGCCGGTCTACCTGCCCGCGGAGGCCCCGCAGCTCGCGCCGCGCGTCCGTCGCGAGATCGCCGAGGTCGAGCTCTCGCGCGGCGCGATCGCCTGGCCCTCGGTCGGGCTCACCCATCCGGACGCTCCGTTGCTCGATCTGCTCGCGGTCGTGATCGGCTACGGGGACAGCTCGCCGCTTTGGCGGACGCTGCGCGAGAAGCAGCGCCTCGTCCATGCGATCGACGCGTATCACTGGTCTCCGGGCGAGGCGGGGCTGTTCGCGATTTTCTTCACCGCCGATCCGGACAAACGCGACGCCGCCGAGCGCGCCGTGCGCCGGGAACTCGCGCGGCTCGCGACGCGGGGTTTCACCCTCGCCGAGATGAAGCGCGCGGTCCGGCAGCTTGTCGTCGGCGAGATCGGCGGGCGGAAAACCGTCTCCCGTCGCGCCTCCCGGCTCGGCTCGGCCGAGGTGGTGGCCGGCGACCTCGATTTCAGCCGCACCTGGTTCGCGCGCGTGGCCGCCGCGACCCCGGCCGAACTGCGTCGCGTGTTGCGAGAACATCTTTGCGCGACCCGCGAAAACGTCGTCTCGCTCGATCCCGCACCGAAGGCCTCCGCCGCGGGCTCCGCGGCGCCCGCGAGACCGAGGCCCGCCGCCGATTGGACGTCTCGGATCTTGCCCAACGGCGTGCGACTGCTCCTGCGACGCGACGAGCGTCAGCCGAACCTGCATCTGCACCTCGTGTGCGAAGGCGGGCCGTTGCACGAGCCGGCGGGCAAACGCGGCGCGACCGCGCTGCTCGCGACGATGCTCACGAAGGACGCCGGCAAGCGCGACGCCGCCGCGGTCGCCGCGGCGATCGAAGGCGTGGGCGGCAGTTTTTCTCCGCTTTCGGGCAACAACACCGTCGGCCTGGCGATCGAGGTTCTGCCGGGCGACGCGGCCCTCGCCAACGAGTTGTTGCGAGACGCGGTGCTTTCGCCGGCTTTCGCCGCGCGCACCTTCGAGGTCGAGCGGGACGCCGAACTCGCCCACTTGCAGCAGGACGAGGACGACGTGGTGGCCGCGGGGCATCGCCTCGCCCGCGAAAAGTATTTCGGCGCCCATCCGCTCGCGCTCGACGCGCACGGCAATCCCGAGGGTGTGAAGGCGCTCAAACCCGCCGACCTGCGCGCGCTCTGGAAGCGGCTCGCCGTCGGGACGAACACCGTCCTCGCGGTGGCGGGCGACTTCGACGAGAAGACCCTCGTGCCGGCCTTGTCACGGTGGCTTGCGAAGCTGCCGCGCGGCGCCGCGCCCGCGCGTCCGGCGCGTCACGCGCCCGCGGTGGCGGCGGAGCATGTGCAGACGCGCGAGTGCCAGCAGGCGCTGGTGTTCGACGCGTTTCCCGGTCCCGGCGCGCTCGACGGGGACGACACGGTCGCGACGGTGTTGCACGAGATTCTCAGCGGCATGGCCGCGCGGCTTTTCGAACGTGTGCGCGAGGAAAAAGGCCTGGCCTATTTCGTCAGCGCCAGCCGCGTCGTCGGCGTCGAAGACGGCATGTTTTATCTCTACGCCGGCACGCAGCCGGGGAAGGAGGACGAGGTGCTGGCGGAGTTCGACGCCGAGGTGGCGCGGGTGGCCGCGGGCAAGCTCGAGCGGGAGGAGCTCGCCCGTGCGCTCACGCGTCTTCAGGCTTCGCGTCGTATGCGTTTGCAGACCAACGCCGCGCGCGCCGCGGAGGCCGCGGTGCGCACCTTGCTCGGATTGCCTTTGGAAACCCTGGAGGAAACCGACGCGCGACTGGCCGCGGTGGACGGCGCGGCGGTGGCCGCCTTCGCCCGTCGTTGGCTGGTCCGTGACCGGCGTCAGCGATTGGTGGTGCGACCGCGTTGAAACTTCGCGAGATTTCGCCCGTCCCAAACCCCGAACGAATCATGAACGCGTCCACCCCGCTCTCCCGTCTCGCCCTTGCTTTCGCCGTCTGTCTCTGCGCCGCGCCGCTCGGCGCCGCGGAGAAGGAGAAAACGGTCGAGGTGCCTCCGAGCGTGTTGAAGCGATACGACCGGAACAAAAACGGCGTGCTCGACGAGACGGAGCGCGCGAAATGGGAGGCCGACACGGCCGCTCGTCGCGAGAAGGCGCGGGCGGAACGCGCGGCGATGTTGGCGAAATATGACACCAACAGGGACGGAAAGCTGAGCGAGGAGGAGGGCGCCGCGTTCAAACTCGAGCGCGAACGGGTGCGTTCGGAGCAGGAGGCCGAACGGTTGAAGGTGCGCGCCGCGAAGCAGCGGGCGGAGCGCGAAGCGCAGGAGAAGGCGCAGCAGGCCGCGGCGCAGGCGGAGGCTTCCGCGCGCAAGGGCGGGAAGGAAAACTCCGAGGAAAAGTCCGCCGGAGACGGAATGATGATGATGGAGTAGGCGTCGAAGTCTCCCGGTGGCGGAAGGGACCGGAGAGACGGGCGCCTTACTCCTGCGCGGAAAGTTCCGCGGAGCGGGCTTTGGCGGCGAGAGCGGTTTCGCGCATCATGCCGCGGAAATCGCGTTTGGCCATGATTTGCAGGCCTTCGTAGGTCGTGCCCTTGGGGGAGGTGACCTGGTTGCGCAGTTCCTCGGGCTCCGTGCCGGTGTGGGCCATGAGTTTCGCCGAGCCGACGACGGTCTCGATGGCGAGCAGGTGGGCGGTTTCGCGCGAAAGGCCGCAGGCGACACCGGCTTCGCGGAGGGCGGCGGTGAACTCGAACACGAAGGCGGGGCCGCAGCCGCTGACGGCCATGAGCGCGTCGATCTGGTCCTCGGGCAGCTCGATCTCGCGACCCATGGCGCGGAGAAGTCCGACGACGGCGGCGCGGTCGTCGGGCGTGAGCGGTTGGAGGGCCGCCCAACCGGTGACTCCCGCGCCGATGGCGGCGGGGGTGTTGGGCATGGTGCGCACGAGGTTGCGGGCGTGCGGGAAAGTTTTCGCGAGGCGAGCGAGCGTTTTGGCGGCGAGGACGGAGAGGACGAGTTTGCCGCGGGTGAGCTCGGCGAGACGCGGATCGGCCGAGGCGAGGTGCTGCGGCTTGAAGGCGATCACGACGATGTCGGCCTCGTGGAGCAGATCGGAAAGGTCGGTGGCGAGGCGCACACCGGTGCGTTGGGCGAGGGTGGAGGCGCTGGCGCCGCCGCCGCCGAGGATGGCGATGTCGGCGGGCGCGGCGGCTTTGGTGGCGAGGAGTCCGTCGACGATGGCGGAGGCCATACGACCGGCGCCGAGGAAAGCGATTTTTTGAGACATGGAAGAACGAGGCGGGGCGTTGAAATTTGGTCGGATTCGCCGCGTTTCGGCGCGCCCGGCGGTCGCGCCCTACCTTATCAGGCGATGGTGCCGCGGCGGCGGCGCTCGACGGGGTGGGTGAGGATGGCGACGGCGCCGCCGCCGGGGCGGTCCTCGAGCACGAGATCGCCGCCCATGTTGCGCAGGGCGTGGCGCGCGACGGTGAGCCCCATGCCGACGCCGACGGTGTTTTTGCTGCTGATGAAGGGCTCGAACATGTGATCGCGCAGCTGCGGATCGATGCCGCGGCCCTGGTCCTCGACGCAGACGCGGAGGAGCCGTCCCTCGAGCCCGGTGGATTCGACCAAGGAGGCGCGAAGGGTGATGGGGCGCGGGCCGTGGTGGGTTTCGCCGTAGCTTTCGCGCGCGTTGGCGAGGAGTTTGCCGAGGGTGTCCTCGAACATCTCCATGTGGGTGTGGATGAGGACGGGGCCGAGCGGGTTCTCGATCACGATCTCGTCTTCGTGGCGATGTTCGGAACGGAAACGACGGACGGCGACATCGAGCAGTTCGTCGAGCGGGCAGGGGACGGTGGGGAGCCGGGATTTGACGACGAGCGAGGTGAGCTGGCGGATGATGCCGACGATGCGCTGGACGGCGGCCTCGAGATTCTCGGCGTTGGCGCGGACGGAGTCGGGTTTGTGCGCCTGGGTCTTGATGAGATCGAGGTAACCGAGGACGACGCCGAGGAGGTTGTTGAGATTGTGCGCGATGCCCTGGGTGATGGCGCCGATGGAGGCGGCGCGACGCGCCTCCTGGAGGCGGCGTTGGAGGTCGAGCATGTCGCGGTTGACCTGGACGACGCGGAGCTGGGTCTGGACGCGCGCGATGGTCTCGTCGAGGTCGATGGGTTTGGTGATGTAGTCGACGGCGCCGACGCCGAGGCCGGCGAGGCGTCCCTCCTTCGAGCTGCGAGCGGTGATGAAGATGACGGGGATGTTTTGGGCGCCGCCGCCGGATTGGAGGCGTTGGCAGACCTCGATGCCGTCCATTTCGGGCATCATGACATCGAGCAGGATAAGGTCGGGGCGTTCGCGTTCGACGAGGTCGAGCGCCTCCTGGCCGCCGTAAGCCGGGATGACGTGGATGTCCTCACGCTCCAAGGCGCGTTTCAGGAGTTGGACGTTCACCGGCTGGTCGTCCACGACGAGGACTCTGGGTTTGGTCATTGGGATCGGAACGACGGAGGGCTGAAAGGGAAGAGGTCGGAGCGACGGAAGACGATGAGCCGGAACCGAAGGGAGGAACGGAGACGTGCGGAGGGGGGACGAGGCGAAGGGAGAAATGCGGGGGATGTGCCGTCGTTCCGACTCGGAACGCTCAGTTCGCGGCGAGAAGGCGGGCCTTCAGCGTGTTTTTCATGAGCATGCAGACGGTCATGGGACCGACGCCGCCGGGGACCGGGGTGATCTTGGAGGCGATGGGGGAGACGCCGGCGAAGTCGACGTCTCCGACGAGCTTGTATCCGGATTTCTTGGACGCGTCGGCGACGCGGTTGATGCCGACGTCGATGACGACGGCGCCGGGTTTGACCATGTCGGCCTTGACGAACTCGGGCTTGCCGATGGCGGCGATGAGGACGTCGGCGAGACGGGTGAGCGAGGCGAGGTCCTTGGTGCCGGAGTGGCAGATGGTGACGGTGCCGTTGGCGCCTGCTTTTTTCTGGAGGGCGAGGAGGGCGACGGGTTTGCCGACGATGAGGGAGCGGCCGAGGACGACGACGTGTTTGCCCTTCAGGTCGGTGTCGGATCGGGCGAGGAGTTCCATGACACCGGCGGGGGTGCAGGCGACGAAGCCGGTGTCGTCTTCCTGGGCGATTTTGCCGAGGTTGAGGGTGTGGAAGCCGTCGACGTCCTTGTGCGCGGCGATACGGCGGAAGACGGCGAGTTCGTCGAGGGGCTTGGGAAGGGGGGACTGGACGAGGATGCCGTCGACGGTCGGGTCGGCGTTGAGGTCGTCGATGAGTTTTTCGAGCTCGGCCTGGGAGATGGTGACGGGCGGGAGGATGACGCGGCTTTCGATGCCGATCTCGGCGGCGGTCTTCTCCTTTTTCTTCACGTAGGAGACCGAGGCGGGGTCGTCGCCGACGCGCACGAGGGCGAGGCGGGGCTTGCGGCCGGGGAGGGCGGAGACCTGGGACTTGAGTTCGGCGATGATGGAAGCGGCGATGGCGTTGCCGTCGATGAGCTGCATATGGGAAATGTTAGGAGGGAAAGGAGGCGGGACGTGAAGGGGAAATAAAAAACCCGGCTCGGGCGAGCCGGGTCGGAGCGAGGGCGGGATAGCGCCCAAGGCCGCGCGTCGGAGGCGGGTTATTGGAGTTTGAGCGATTCGACGTGAATCACGAGGTCGCTGCCGACGGTTTCGACGGTGCCGAGGATGGAGACGGGGCGGCCGACGAAGGCGTCGATCTGCTCGGTGAGGAGGAGTTTGGTGATGTCGAGATAGGCGATGCGGGCGCCGCCGTCGTCGTTGATCTGGTAATCCCAAGGGCGGCGGGGACGGAAGGGGCTGCGGCTGGAGGCGACGACACCGAAGAAGGTGCGGGCGAGGCGGGGTTCGCCGGGTTCGATGCCTTGGCCGGCGGGCGCGGGGCGGGTTTGCGGAAGGGTGTTGGGAAGGTCGTCCATCAACGGCGGCAGGTTGTCGGCGGGCGCGGCCGGGGCGGGTTTGGAGGCGGGAGCCGGAGCGACCGGGGCCACGGGCGTGACGGGGATGCGGACGTAGGCGATGATGGGTTTGTTGAGAGAGAACTTGTTGAATTTGCCGGCGATGTCGGCGAATTCGGCGGGGTCTTTTTCGCCGGCGAGACCGAGGACGGGGGCGTCGGTCTTGGGTTGGGAGTAGTAGGCGGCGCCGGGGCGGACCTCGAAGTTTTTGAGGGTGTCCTTCTCGGTGACGTAAACGGTGTGGGGGCCGGCGAGTTCGACGGCGGCCCATCCGGAGGGCGCGGTGCCGGCGGCGATGCGGGTGCCGGCCTTGGCGGTGCCGAGAATCGGGGCGGAGAGATCGGGCGAGGCGTAGGCGGGGAGGGGAGCGTCGAGCGTGGCGGCGCGCGCGGAGGGGAGGACGGAGAGGGCGAAGAGGCCGAGGAGGGACGCGAGGAAGGTGAGAACGGGACGCTTCATGGGCGAGGGACGGGGAGACGGGAACGTGGGAAGTGGGAGCGCGGTGCAGTCGCCGGGCGGGCGGACACGCGAGGGGCGCGGACCGTGCTAAACGGACTTTTTGGACGAAGAACGCTTTTTGGCGAGGCCTTTGGGGGCGGGAGCGCGCCGGGTGCCACGTTTGACGTGTTCCTGAGGAACGGCGGGAGGCTGCTCGAAGAGGGATTCGATCTCGGCGGGGGAGAGGACCTTCCCGGAGCGCACGGACAGGCCGCGGAGGGAAAGCGCGCCGATCTGGTAGCGCTTGAGGCGCTTCACCGGGTAGCCGAGGCCGAGGAAGAGCTGGCGGATTTCACGCTTCTTGCCGTGGTGCATGTGCACATCCAGCGAGGTGGCGAGGCCGCCGGGCCCGGGATTGATGAGATTGGCGTATTCGACCTTCAGGCGCTCGCCGTCGGCGATGATGCCGTTGAGGAGGCGGTGGATTTTTTCGCGCGGGAATCCTTTCTCGAGGACGACCAGATAGCGCTTGGTGACGAGGTTGCGCGGATGGGTGAGGCGTTGGGCGAGATCGCCGTCGGTGGTGAGGATGACCAGCCCCTCGGAGTCTTTGTCGAGGCGGCCGGCGCAGAAAAAGCGATGTTGGGCGAGCTTGGGCGGGAGAAGGCTGAAGACCGTCTCGGGATTGTGCGGGTCGTCGTTCGAGCAGATAAGGCCGCGGGGTTTGTGCACGGCGACGGTGATCTTGGGCTGGAGCGCGGTGGGGCGGACCTGGCGGCCGTCCACAACGACCTTGTCGGACGCGGGATCGATTTTTTGACCGAGCTCGGCGGGACGGCCGTTCACCCATACCTCGCCTTGGGTGATGAGCTGCTCGGCGGCGCGGCGGGAGCAGATGCCGGCGTCGGCGAGAAACTTTTGCAGGCGAACGGTGGTGTCGGACATGGGCGGAGGAGTTGGCGACATGCAGGCCGGCGACGCAAGCGCGGGTGCGTCGGGAGCCCGATACGGGGGAGAACGGGCGAAAAGTAAGGGCTTGCGCGGGGAAGGCGCGGGCGTGACGAATTTCCGCTTTATGTCCGCTCCCGCCGCCGCCTCCCAGTATAACAAAGAGAATCCGTTCCCGGCTCGCATCACCGAGAACCGCCTGCTCAACAAGCCCGGTTCCGCCAAGGAAACCCGCCACTTCGTCGTTTCGCTCAAGGGCAGCGATCTCACCTACAAGGCCGGCGATTCGCTCGGTGTTTTCCCGACCAACCGCGCGTCCGAGGTCGGAGAGATCATCGATCGCCTCCACGCCACCGGCGACGAGCTGGTTTCGCCCGCGATGCTGAAGCTGCCGGCGCCGATCTCGCTGCGCGAGGCGCTCACGCATCGGCTCGCGCTCGGAGGCCCCACCGCCAAGATCCTTCAAACCCTCCTGACCAAGGCCTCCGACGTCGGCGAGAAGGCCAGGCTCGAGGAGCTGTTGAAGCCCGAGAACAAGGATCAGCTCACCGGCTTCCTCGCCGAGCGCGAATATGTCGATCTCCTCGCCGAGTTTCCCTCCGCCCGCCTCACTCCGCAGGAACTGGTCGACCACATGCGCAAGCTCATGCCGCGCCTCTACTCGATCGCCTCCTCGTCGAAGCTTCATCCGGACGAGATCCATCTTACCGTCGCGGTCGTGCGCTACGTCACCAACCACCGCGAGCGTCACGGCGTGTGCTCCACTTTCCTGGCCGATCGCGTGGTCGTGAACGAGACCCCGACGCCTGTCTTCGTTTCCAACTCGCATTTCGGTCCGCCCGCCGACGGCGCCACCGATTGCATCATGGTGGGCCCCGGCACCGGCATCGCGCCCTTCCGCGCCTTCATGCAGGATCGCGTGGCCTCCGGTGCCACCGGCCGCAACTGGCTCTTCTTCGGCGACCAGAAGCACGCGACCGACTTCCTCTATCAGGAGGAGTGGGAAAAGTATCTCGCCGAGGGCAAGTTGACCCGCCTCGACCTCGCCTGGTCCCGCGACCAGGGCGTGAAGGTCTACGTGCAGGACAAGATGCGCGCCAACGCCGCCGAGCTCTGGTCCTGGATCAAGGGCGGCGCCGGCTTCTTCGTCTGCGGCGACGCCAAGCGCATGGCCAAGGACGTCGACCAGGCCCTCCACGACATCATCGCCGAGCAGGGCGGCATGTCGATCGAGCAGGCCCAGGAATACGTGAAGCAGATGAAGAAGGAGAAGCGCTACCAGCGCGACGTCTACTGAGTCGTCCCGACCAAAGGACTCTCGCCTCCCGCCCGCGGGAGGCGTCTTCGTTTTCGCACCCCGTTTCCCGTCACCCTTCAAACACCACCTATGACCTTCAACAATCGCACCGCCCTCGTCACCGGCGCCGGCCGCGGCATCGGCAAGGCCATCGCCGAGGCGCTCGCCGCCAAGGGAGTCACCGTCATCTGCGTTTCCAAGTCCGCCTCCTCCTGCGGCGCCGTCGCGGACGCCATCAACGCCTCCGGAGGCAAGGCCAAGGCCCTCGCGGTCGACGTCGCCGACGGCGCGGCCGTGAACGCCGCCGCCGAGGCCCTGCTCAAGGAATTTGGCAAGATCGACATCCTCGTGAACAACGCCGGCATCACCCGCGACGGCCTCCTCGCCCGCATGAGCGACGCCGACTGGAACGAAGTTCTCCAGACCAACCTCACGAGCTGCTTCTACTGGACCAAGGCCGTCGGCTGGCCGATGTGCCGCGCCCGTTACGGACGCATCATCAACATCTCCTCCGTCACCGGCATCATGGGCAACGTCGGCCAGGCCAACTACGCCGCGGCCAAGGCCGGCATGATCGGCTTCACCAAGGCGACAGCCAAGGAGTTCGCCAAGCGGGGGGTCACCGTGAACGTCGTCGCCCCCGGCTTCATCAAAACCGACATGACCGCCGAGCTGTCGGAGGAGGTCCAGAAGGGCGCCACCGCCCTTATTCCGATGCAGCGTTTCGGCGAGCCCGCCGAGATCGCCCATGCCGTCGCCTTCCTTGCTTCCGACGAGGCCGCCTACGTCACCGGGCAGGTTTTTGCCGTTGACGGCGGCATGTCCATGTGAGCCCTTCGCAACCCAGTATTTCACCCAACATGGCCGACCAAAAAACCATCGAACAGCGCGTCAAAGAGATCATCGTGAATCAGCTCAACGTGAACGAAGAGCAGATCACGCCCACCGCGTCCTTCTTGGACGACCTTGGCGCCGACTCCCTCGACACCGTCGAGCTGATCATGGCCTTCGAGGAGGAGTTCAAGGACGAGATCAAAGGCGAGATCCCCGAGGCCGACGCCGAGAAGCTCAAGACCGTCGGCCAGGTGGTCGACTACATCAAGGGCAAGGCCGGCGCCGCCTAAGGCTCCGAATCCTCGACGAAACGCTCACCGTCTCTTTCGCGCCCGCTCCTCTTCCGGAGCGGGCGTTTTTGTTTTTGGCTCCTCCGCGCATGGCGGGACAAGGGAGCCGTTGCTCCCCCGCGATCCTCAGCTTGGTGCCCCCCATCGGCTCTGATCGTTTGGGCCTTGGCTCCTTTTACACGACCATTCCCCGGCCTTGCTCTGAGCCCGCCGCTCCCTTCACTGCCTCCCCTTTAAGCCATGTCCCATCTCCCCGACTCCCAACGCGTCGTTGTCACCGGCCTCGGTGTCATTCACGGCCTCGGTCAGACCGCCGACACCTTCTGGGCCAGCCTCGTGGCGGGCAAAAACGGCATCGACCGCGTCACCCAATTCGATCCGACGCCCTTCGCCACCCAGATGGGCGCCGAAGTGAAAGGCTGGAACGTCGAGGAGCACATGGACCCGAAGGAGGCGCGTCGCAACGACCGCTACACCCACTTCGGCTTCTGCGCCGCCAAGCAGGCCTGGGCCGACTCCGGCCTGAGCATGGACAACGAAGATCCCGATCGCGTCGGCGTCGTCGTCGGCTCCGGCATCGGCGGCATGTTCACCTACGAGACGCAGTGCCACAAACTTCACGAGCTCGGCCCGCGCAAGGTCTCGCCCTTCACGATTCCGGCGCTCATCGGCAACATCTGTTCCGGCATCATCGCCATCGAGCTCGGCGCCCGCGGACCCAATTTCGGGGTCGTCTCCGCCTGCGCCACCGGCACCCATGCCATCGGCGAGTCGATGCACATGATCCGTCGGGGCGACGCCGACGTCATGATCGCCGGCGGCACCGAGGCCGCGATCACGCCTTTCGCCTACGCCACCTTCTGCGCGATGAAGGCGATGAGCACGCGCAACGACGATCCCGCCACCGCCTGCCGGCCCTTCTCCCTGGGGCGGGACGGCTTCATCATGGGCGAGGGCGCCGGCGTCCTCGTCCTCGAGTCGCTCGAACACGCGAAGAAGCGCGGCGCCCGCATCTATTGCGAAATCGCCAGCTACGCCGCCACCGCCGACGCGCATCACATCACGATGCCCGATCCCGAGGGCAAGGGCCTTGGCGCCGCGATCAATCGCGCGCTGAAGGGCGCCGGCGTGAACCCCGATCAGATCGGCTACATCAACGCCCACGGCACCAGCACTCCCTACAACGACAAGTTCGAGACCCTCGCCATCAAGCGCGCCTTCGGCGAGCACGCCAGGAAGCTCGCCGTGAGCTCGACCAAGTCCATGACCGGCCACCTTCTCGGCGGCGCCGGCGGCATCGAGAGCGTCATTTGCGCCAAGACTCTCCAGACGCAGACCCTCGCGCCCACGATCAATCTCCACGAGCCCGACCCCGAGTGCGATCTCGACTACGTGCCCAACACCGCGCGACAGGTCTCCGGCCTCGCCGCCGTGTTGAGCAACAACCTCGGCTTCGGCGGCCAAAATGCCGCGGTGGTCTTCAAGGCGGTCTGAGCCCTTCTCCTTCCACGCCCCGCCATCCTCGCCGCGGTCCTCCTTTTATCATGTCACGTATCGTCGCCATCGTCGGACGGCCCAATGTGGGCAAGAGCCGCCTTTTCAACCGGCTCACGCGGTCGCGCATATCGATCGTGCACGACCAGCCCGGCGTCACCCGTGACGTCGTTTCCGCCTTCGTTCAGGACGGTTCCTACACGTTGCTCGACACCGGCGGTCTTGGCCTGAAGGGGGGCGATTCCCCCGTCGAACTTACCAAGGCTTCCGAAAAACAGGTCGACTTCGCCATCGAGGCCGCGGACCTCATCCTCTTCGTCGTCGACGGCCTCGAGGGTTTCACCGCCCTCGACGTGCAGATCGCCGACCGCCTGCGCCGCGGCAAAAAGAACGTCGTGCTCGTCGTCAACAAGGCCGACTTCGGCGACGACAAGATCGATCTCGGCGAGGCCTTCCGTCTCGGTCTTGGCGAGCCCGTGCGCATCTCCGCGGAACATGGACGCGGCGAGGGCGAACTTCGCGCCCTGATCCTCGAGAAACTCGGTCCCGAATCCGGTTCCGACGATTCTGCCGCTTCGTCCGAAACCGACGACGCCTCGGCGTCCGACGAAGGCGAACCGCTCCCCGAAACCGATCCCGACGGCAATCCGCTTCCCGCCGCCTTGCCCGGCCACCGCGATCCGTCGGTCCCGCTCTGCGTCTGTTTCATCGGCCGTCCCAATGTGGGCAAATCGTCGCTTTCCAACCGTCTCCTCGGCAGCGATCGCCTGATCGTCTCCGACATCGCCGGCACCACGCGCGACGCGATCGAGATCCCGTTCACCTTCCGCGGTCGCAACGGCAAGAACTACCCCTTCCGCCTCATCGACACCGCCGGCATCAAGGCGCAGACGAAGCTCGCCTCGCCCGTGGAGTATTTCTCCCGGCTTCGTTCGATCGACGCCATTTCCAGGAGCGACGTCGTCTTCCTCGTTCTCGACGCCGTCGACGGGGTGACCGCGCAGGACAAGGCCATCGCCGGCGAGGCCATCAAGGAGCGCAAGCCGATCATCGTCATCGTCAACAAGTGGGACGTCGTGAAGGAGGCCTTCAAAAAGGGCCTCGATCCCGACTGCGCGCCCGACGAGGCGATCCACGACTACAAGACCGAGCGCGAATACCGCGCCAAATACGAGCGCGCCATCCGCGACCGGCTCTTCTTCACGCCCGGCGCGCCCATCCTCTTCGTCTCCGCGATGAGCGGCTACGAGGTCGATCGCATGCTCAACGCCGCCGTGCAGCTCAACCGCACTCTCGAGAAAAAAATCCCCACCTCGAAGCTCAACGCCCTCATCGGCGAACTCGCCGAGCGCGTGCCCGCGCCCGCCGTCGGCGGCAAACGCTTCCGCGTCTACTATGCCGTGCAGACCGGCGTGCGCCCCTTCCGGATAAAGCTGTTCTGCAACCGCGAGGACAAACTCTCCGAACAATACCGCCGCTATCTCGAGGCGGGCATGGTCAAGGAGTTCGGCCTCGACGGCTGTCCGGTGTATTTCGACCTCGTCGGCAAACCCAGGCACACGCCCGGCACGCCCTACACCGGCAAGGCGGCGATGGCCGAGAAGCGTCGCCTGAAAAACGAGGAGAGCGGCACGCCCAAGTGGAAAGTGCGCGAAGAGCGCGAGGCCCGGGGCCTCGGCGAGGCTTTCCCCTATGAAACGCTCGAGGACTGATCCTCGCGGCTCCGGGGGCGTCCGTCTCGCGACCGGCGCGCGTGTCGTCCGCGGATAATTCCATTCTCCGATGTCTCGTCCCCGCACCGTTTTTCTCGGCTCCGACGCGATCTCGCTTCCGTTGCTCGACTGGCTCGTCGGGCCGGAGGGGACGGCGCTCGTCGAGTTGACCGCGATCTACACCCAGCCCGACCGTCCCGTCGGCCGCGGCCAGAAAATCCAGGCCAACGCGATCAAGCAGTGGGCGCTCGCCCGCGGCCTGCCCGTTCACCAGCCGGAGAAACTCACGCCCGAAGTGCGGGGCGCCTACGCCGATTCCGCGCCCGACCTCGCGCTCGTCATGGCCTACGGGCACATCCTGCGCGACGACTTCATCGCCGTTCCGCCGCTCGGCACGCTCAATTTTCACGCCTCGCTTCTGCCGAAATATCGCGGCGCCTCGCCCATCCAGACCGCCGTCGCCCAAGGCGAGGCGGAGACCGGCGTCTCGCTCATGCGCATCGTGCGCCAACTCGACGCCGGCCCCGTCGCCGACCGCGAGATCGTTTGTATTGAAGAGCTAGATACGGCGTTGGCGGTGGAGCACAAGCTCGCGTCCGCCTGCGTGCCGCTGCTCGCGCGCTCTCTGCCCAAGTTGGTCCGTGGCGAACTCGTCTTCGCCGAGCAGGACCACGCCGCCGCGACTTTCTGCCGCAAGCTGACCAAGGACGACGCCGCTCTCGACTTTTCCGCGTCCGCCGCCGAGCTCGCCGCGCGTATCAACGGTCTCAACCCTTGGCCCGCCGCCCAGGTGGAGTGGCAGGGGCAGCCGCTGAAGTTTGGCCTCGCCGACGCCGACGCCGGCTCCGCCGTCCCCGGCGAGGTGATCGGGGCCGACGCCGAGGGGCTGCTCGTCGGCACGGCGGACGGGGTGTTGCGCGTGCGCCGTCTGCAAAAACCGGGAGGCAAGATGTTGCCGGCCGCCGACTTTCTCCGGGGCTGCCCGATACCCGCCGGCACACGCTTCGCCTCGCGTCCGATGGCGCCGTTGGTGGACTCGAAGCCGTTTCCGGTGGTGAAGAAAACGTAGCGTCGCGCGGACATCGCGGGAAGGCGGCCGGAGATTTGGCGGTTGCGGCGGACCGGGCGGGGTTTTGCGCTGAACGGACTTATGCGAATCAGCGGTGGAGCAGCGCGCGGGACGGTGTTGTCGGTGCCGAAGGGCGACGCGGTGCGGCCGGCCACCGACGGCATGCGTCAGGCGGTGTTCTCCTCGCTGGGCGCCCGGGTGGCGGGCGCGGGTTTCGTCGATCTTTTCGCGGGAAGCGGCGGCTACGGGCTGGAGGCCTGGAGCCGCGGCGCGGCCGGTGGCGTATTTGTGGAACAAAGCGCGAAGGCGGCGGCCTACGTGCGCCGGAACATCGCCCTCGTGGCGAAGAGCGCGCGGCGCGACGCCGGCGAATTGCGTCTGGTGCAGGGCGACGCGCTGGCCTGGCGGCCGGCGGCGGGCCAGCCGGCGCCGGATCTTGTCTTCGTCGATCCGCCGTATCCGATAATCCACGACATCGCGCCGCGGCTTTTCGCGGGGCTGCTCGAGGCGACGGAGGGGGCGGACGATCCGATCGTGGTGTTCGAGTATCCGGGCGAGATCGAGCTGGCGCCGGAAGGATGGAGCTTGATCAAGCGGATCGGCCGCGGGGCGCGCCAGCCGACGGTGGGATTTTTCCGTCGCGGTTGAGTCGCGCGGGCGAAGGAGCGGGGAGAAAAAAGGCCCGCCGGGAAAGGCGGGCTTTGGAGAGGATGGCGGACGCGAGGGGCGTCAGGGGGCCGGCGCCGGGGTGACCGTGAGCTTGGCGCCTTTCGAGACGGTGCTGACGGCCGCGGTTTTGGTCGGGCTGGTTTGCACCGTGCTGAACGCCACGGCGGTGTAGGTGCCGGCGTCGGCTTTGGTGACCGTGTCGAGCGTGAGCGTCGGACCGGTGACGCCGATGTCCTTGCCGTTTTTGCGCCACTTGATCTCGGGCGCCGGGTTGCCGGTGGCGGCGGCGGTGAAGACGACGGAGCCGTTCGCGGCGACGCTCTTCGAGACGGGGTGTTCGGTGAAGACGGGTTTGGTCTGCACGTCCACGGTGATGGTCTGGCTGGTGGTCTCGCCGACGGCGTTTTTCACGACGACGCGGTATTCGCCGGCCTTCGCGGCGGAGGCCTTGAAGGCGTATTTGGGTTTGGTCCGGGCCGGGGTGACGGCGGTTTCGCCCTTGAACCACTGGTAGGTGGGCTTGGGCACGCCGACGGCGGTGACCTCGAGGGTGACGGACTTGCCTTGGTAGCGGGTGACGTCGGAGGGCTCGGCGGTGATCTCGGGCGCGTAGGTGACCTGGAGGACGGCGGTGGTGGAGGTGACGGTGGTGGTGACCGGCTTGCGCGGGGGCTGCGGGACGACGGTGTTGGAGACGCGGACGAAGTAGTTGCCGGCGTCGTCGCGATGGGCGGCGTCGAGGGAGAAGACCGGCGAGCCTTCGCTCACGAGCTGCTCGCTCTTTCCGGCGCGACGATACCATTTGTAGGTGGGCGGCGGATACGACTCGGCGACGATCTTGAGCGTGACCGGATCGCCCTCGCGCACGGAGGTGAGGGCGGCGGGGTGGCGTTGAATCTTGGCCGTGGACGGGATGGCCGGCGCGGTGGGATCGAGCAGATCGTTTTTGGCGAGGAAGGTCTCCCAATTCGCGGTGCCGAAGCCGGGGAGGAGCCCGCTGGTGAGAAGGGCGAGCGAACCGCCGTGCACGATGCCATGCTCGGAGCGGATGGGGATGAGTTTGCGGGAATTGACGGCGGGGGAGCCGAAGAGCGGGGCGAGGTTGATGCCGACGTTTTCGTAGCCCTCCGAGACATCGCCGATCTGAAGATCCGAGAGCAGGAGAGGGCCGGTCAGCGACTCGGCGAGCTTGGCGAAGAGCTGGTCGAAAGTCTCTTTGTAAGTTTCGACGTCGCCGAAGCCGGAGAGGCCGAAGAGGTAGGCGCCGAACTCGGGGTTGGATCGGGTCCACAGGCCGCTTTCGGAGGCGTTGGCGTAATGGGCGGCGGCCTCGATCCAAAGATCGCGGGCAAGAAGGCGATCTTTGGCCAGGGCTTTGCTGGCCGGCTTGGGCGTGAGGAAGGCGGGGGTTTTGACCAGGAGCTCCAGCGGATCGGTGGAGAGATTCTTCGGCGTGAGCGGGATCGAGAAGTTGTAGGAGTTGGTCAGGCGTCGGAGGCCGCGAAGAAATTTGAGGTCGGCGAGCAGGATCTGAACATCGACATAGGCGATGACGGTATCGACGACGGCACCGGTTTCCTGGGGGGAAAGGATGAGATTCGCGTCGGTCGAGATGGCCTCGAGATCGGCGATCGCGGGGGACAGGAAGGCGTCTTCGAGCGTGGCGGAGAGGGCGACGAGGTGGGCGAAGTTTGCGCCTTTGGCGAGGGTGGGCTGGGTGATGCCGCCGGCCTTGCCGTTGAGAACCTTGACGTTGGGGGAGAGCGGAGCGGACGGGGTGAAGCGGACGTCGCCGCTGGAGAGCACGAGTCCGATGGTGAAGTTGCTCTTGGGCGGGATGACGACGGTGAAGCTGTTGGGCGTGTCGCCGGGGAAGAGGTAGTGATCGGGAGTCGAAAGGTCCAAGTCGAAGGGCTTGGGGATGTCGGGGCCGATGTCGAAAAGGGGCGCGGGGAACACCTCGAAATCGTAACCGGCGAAGGCGTTGACGAAGCCCAGCAGCATGCCGTCGAGATACAGCGTGCAGTCGAAGTCGAGCTGCGGCGCACCGGGCTGTGACACGACGAGGGTGAGCGGATAGGCGACGGCGCCGCGATTTTCGAAGCTGATGCTCGGCTGGTTGCCCGGATCCAAGTAGAGGTTGAGGGGCGGGTCGTATTGATAGAACGAACCGACGGTCGTGAAACGCGGGATGGGCTGGCCGTTGTATTTGTCGTAGTAGCCGAAGGGGCGGGGAAAACGCAGGGCGAGGCCGCCGCCGCCGAGGTCGATCTCGGCGACGTTGGCTCCGAGCTTGGATCGGAGGGCCTCGGGGATCTCTGTTTCGATCGCGAGGCCGAGGCGGGCGAAGGCGCGCAGGATGCGGGCGTCGTCGAGCGACGGGTTCGAGGGGTTGGCGAGATGGTTGTCGAAGTGGGTCTTGGCCGCCGCAAAGTCGCCGGAGGCGAAGGCGGCGCGACCGTCGCTCAATGCGTCGGCGCGCGTGAGTGGCACGGTGACAAGAATGCCGAGGGCGGCGAGGAGGATGCGGGATGCGGAGGATATCATGGTGAAGCGCTGGATTCGACGGACGGGGGCGGGACGGGTGAAAAAGGCTCGGAAGTGTCGGGCTCCGGCTCGACGACCTGGATGGCGACGTGACGCGAGCCGGCGGCGGGGAGGGGACGGAACTCGGCGCGCAGGCGGTCCTTGCCATCGTGCGTGATCCGCAGGAGGAGGGGCTCGGCGGGTTTTCCTTTTTCAGGGTTCAGCGGACGCACGAGACCCGAGAGCATGCCGGACGAGACCGCGGGCGGGCGTTGGCAGACGAAGGAACGCTCGCCGGGCAGCGTAACCATTAATTGGATACTTCCCGGGGCCGTTTGGAAGCGGACGAGCTCCCGGAGCACGCGCGCCCAGTCGTCGGCGGTGCAGGGCTGGTCGTGAAGCGTGAGGGAGGGGGACTCGATGGTCACGCCCGGCGCCGGTATCTGGAAGGGACCGTGTTGCACGAAGCGGGGACCGATCGATTCGGCCTCGAGGCGGGCGAGCGGCTCCTCCGTGAGGGTGGAGAAAAACGTGAAAGCGGGGAGGGTGGTCAGCGTGGGTTCCGCGGGGAAGGCATGGCCGGAGAGGAGCGCGGCGAGCAGCGAACCGGAAACCAAGTGGCGAAAGACCATTGAGAAGCGGCTTTATGCAAGCGCTTGTCCCGGGGCGAGCCGGGAGGCTTCTTCGAATTGTCAGGCAAATTTAAAAAGAGAAAGCGCGAGGGCGGCGGTGGTGGCGGTTTCCAGTCGGAGGACGCGCGGACCGAGCGAGCAGAGCGTGAAGCCGGCGGCGCGGAGAGCGTCGCGGTCGGCGGGGCCCCAGCCGCGTTCGGGGCCGAGGGCGAGCACGAGGGGGGCGGGGAGGGATGCGACTTGAGACCTGGCACCTGAAGCGGTGGCCGCGAGGGCGGCGGCGAGCGTCGTGGTGGCTTCGTAGTTGTCGAGCGCGAGACGATGGGCGGGGAGGGCGTGCGCGTCGGCGAGGAGGGCGCCGAGGGTGTGTGTCCAGGTGATCGCGGGCAGACGGGTGTCGCAGGCCTGGGCGGCGCCGGCCAGGAGGTGGCGTCGCCATTCGCCGGAGGTCCAGAGAGCGGACGCGGCGTAGTTGGGGTCGGAGCGATCCGTAGTGATAAAATGGATACAGCCAGCGCCGAGGGTGGTGGCGTCGCGCAGGATGTCGCGGGCGGTTTGGGGGCGCGGCAGGCCGACGAGGAGCGTGATCGGCGGGAGTGGGGGAGGTTCGTGCGTCGGCGAAAAGGCGAGGGCGAGCGTGCGCGCGGGGGCGTCGACGGCGAGGAGCGTGGCGGTGCCGAGCGGGCCGTCGACGAGGCCGGCGACGAAGGTGTCGCCGGGCGCGCGGCGCAGCACCTTGAGGATGTGTTGCGCGCGCGGATCGGAGAGCGGCAGAGGCGCGCTCAACTCGGAGGGCTCGAAGAGGACCAGGTTCACGGAAGAGCGTGGAGCAGGGAGCGTGGAGCTAGAAGCAAGGAGCGCGGTGGGCGCGTGCGGTTTGGCTCCTTGCTCCTAGCTCAATATGGCGTCGATGCGGACGAGTTCTTCGGCGGTGAAGCGGGTGTTGGCGGCGGCGGCGACGCAGTCGTCGATTTGCGAGACCTTGCTCGCGCCGATGAGCGCGGTGGTGACGCGGGCGTCGCGCAGCACCCAGGCGAGGGCCATCTGGGCGAGCGTCTGGCCGCGTTCCTGCGCGAGGGCGTCGAGTTTCTGGATCTTGGCGAGCAACTCGGGCGTGATGCGGTCGGATTTGAGGAAACCGTGGGCTTTGGCGGCGCGGGCGTCGTCGGGGATGCCGGCGAGGTAGCGGTTGGTGAGCAGGCCCTGCGCGAGCGGGGAGAAGGGAATGCAGCCCATGCCTTCGCGTTCGAGGACGGGGAGGAGCTCGGGTTCGACCCAGCGGTTGAACATGTTGTAGACCGGCTGATGGATGAGCGCGGGCACGCCGAGGTCGCGGAGGATTTGCGCGGCGCGGGCGGTGGTGGGCGCGTCGTAGTTGGAGACGCCGACGTAGAGGGCCTTGCCGGAGCGGACGGCCTGGGCGAGGGCGCCCATGCTTTCCTCGAGCGGTGTGTCGGGATCGGGGCGATGGTGGTAGAAGATGTCGACGTAATCGAGCCCCAGGCGCTTCAGGGAGGCGTCGAGCGAGGAGAGGAGGTATTTGCGCGAGCCCCATTCGCCGTAGGGGCCGGGATGCATGCGGTAGCCGGCCTTGGTGGAGACGACGATCTCGTCGCGGTAGGGAGCGAGGTCGAGGCGGAGCAGCTTGCCGAAGTTCTCTTCGGCGGAGCCGGGGGGCGGGCCGTAGTTGTTGGCGAGATCGAAGTGGGTGACGCCGAGGTCGAATGCGCGTCGGACGATGGCGCGGCCGTTTTCGAAGGGATCGACGCCGCCGAAGTTGTGCCAGAGGCCGAGGGAGATACGGGGGAGGAGAAGACCGGAGCGGCCGCAGCGGGCGAAGAACGCGTTGTTGTCGTAGCGGGTGGGGGAGGCGTCGTAGGGCATGCGAAAAGTGAGGGCGGGCGAACGGGAGCGGACGCGCCGATCACTTGCAGCCCGGGGTCCGGCCAGTGGTGCGGCTGGGGGGAATCGAACCCCCGAGGCCACTTTGGAAGAGTGGAGTTTTACCACTAAACTACAGCCGCGAAACCAAGTGGATGTCGACGCTCGGCGATGGCGCGCCCGCGGTCAAGCTCGCCCTCCGACCGAGTCGTCTTTGCGATTCCCGAGGGAGCCCTGCGAAGACGACGTGAAAGGGCTTTGTGAAGGGATAAAACGGGTTGCCGCCCGATTGCCCCGACGCCAAGCCTTCCCGCATGGCTTTCATCTCGACGCGCAGCGCATCCGCCAGTCCCGCTCGGCCCGCTTTTCGCTCCCCGTCCACCCCTTCTCCGAAGAAGGCCGCCCTGTTCGCGAGCCAGGCGCTCGCGAAGCAAAAGGCCTACGAGAAAAAGGCGAAGAGCTACAAGCTGCCGCTTGGCGAGCTGGCCATCTTCACCCAGCAGCTGGCGTCGCTTCTCGGCGCCGGTTTGCCCTTGGTGCAGTGTTTGGAGGCGTTGCAGGAACAGACGGAGGATCCGGTTTTTCGCGTGATCATTCGCGACGTGCGCATCGAGGTTTCCCAAGGAAGTTCGTTTTCCACGGCGGTGAAGCTGTATCCGAACTCGTTCAACTCGCTCTTCATCTCGATGGTGGAGGCGGGCGAGGCTTCGGGGGCGCTGGCGGAGATCCTCGCCAAGGTCGCCGCCTATTTCGAGTCGAGCGTGAAGCTCCAGAAGAAGGTGAAGTCGGCGATGACCTATCCGATCGCCGTGATCGGTCTCGCGATCGCCTTGGTCAACGTCCTGCTCATCTTCGTCATCCCGGTGTTCGCCGCGATGTTCGCGGATTTCGGGGCGAAGCTCCCCGTGCCCACGCAAATGCTCATCGATTTGAGCAATTTCCTTAAGGGGAATTTCTTCTACCTGCTGATCGGCGCCTATGTCGTCTTCTGGCTCTTGAGCAAATTCGTCGCCACGCCGCGCGGTCGGCGCGTGAAGGACGAGTCCCTCGTGAAGGCGCCGATTTTCGGCAACCTCATCCACAAGATCGCGCTCTCCCGCTTTTGCCGCACCTATGCGACCCTGATCCGCTCGGGCGTGCCGATCCTGCGCACGCTGGAGATCGTCGCCGCCGCTTCGAACAAGGTTCAGGTCGAAGACGCCTGCGTCGAGATCGCCAAACACGTCAGCCAAGGCGGCCAGGTCTCCGAGGTGCTCGCGGCCAACGCATTTTTCCCGCCGATGATGAAGCACATGGTGAAGGCGGGCGAATCGACGGGCAATGTCGACGGCATGATGAACAAGATCGCCGATTTCTACGACACCGAGTCGGAGGCCACCGTCGCCTCGCTCACGTCGCTGATCGAACCCATGCTCATCGTGTTCCTTGGCGTGGTGGTCGGCGGCATCGTCATGGCGATGTTCCTTCCGATCTTCCAGCTCGGTGCTGTCGCCGGCGGTCTCCAGTGAGGTAAATTTCCCCACGGTTCACGGCTTGCGCCAACGTCGCTTAGTCGTGTGTTAGGGGACCATCCTTCTTTTCTCGTCGTTTTTCCAGCGCCCCATGCCGTCTGTCCTCATCGTCGACGATCTCCTCTCCATCCACGAAATGCTCGAGGCGGTCATTCAGCCCACGGGCTACAGCACCGCGTTCGCGACGGATGGCGAGAAGGCGTTGGCGCGTTACAAGTCCGAAAAATACGACTTGGTGCTGGCCGACATCGACATGAAGCCGATGGACGGCATCACGCTCCTTCGGCAGCTCAAGGCCTATGATCCCACCGCGGTGGTCATCATCATGACCGCCTACGCCTCGACCGAGAGCGCGGTGCAGGCGCTCAAGTTCGGCGCCTTCGACTATCTTCAAAAACCGTTCCGCGTCGACGACCTCATTTCCACGCTCAAGCGCGCCCTTGAATACCGTCGCTTCAGCGTGGAACGGCCCGTCGAAACCGCGGCTTCCACCGGAACCGGCGTGCGCGATATCGACAGTCTGCTCGTCGGGACCAGCGCGGCGCACAAGAAGCTCGTCCAGCAGGTCAAGAAACTCGCGACGGTGCGCACCCCCGTGCTCCTCCAGGGCGAGGCCGGCACGGGCAAGACGGTCATCGCGGAGATCCTCCATGCGGGCAGCGCTCCGGCCGACGCGCCTTTTGTCCGGATCGATTGCGCCCAGAGTTCCGATGAGAACTTCCGCAGCGGACTTCTGGGAGAGAACGGTTCCTCCGGCACCTGGCTCGTGGAGGCGCGCGGTGGCACGCTTCTGCTCCAAAATGTCGAGAAGCTCAGCCTGGAGCTTCAACGCGAACTCGTCGGCGTGCTTCGCACTCAGTCCCAGGCGTTCCGCCTCATCTGCACCAGCGGCGAGGATCTGGAGCGTCTGACGGAGGAGGGGCGGTTCGACGACGAGCTCTTTTACCGCGTCGCTTCCCTGCCCGTCGTCTTGCCCCCGCTGCGTGAGCGCACCGAGGACATCCCGGTGCTGGTCAAACACTTCACCGCCCGGTCGGCCAATCCGAACTTTGACTCGAAACTGATCGAGTTCACCCCCGACGCCATCGCCGCGCTCAAATCCTATCCGTGGCCGGGCAACATCACCGATCTCGCCCAGGTGGTCGGCAAGATCGCGGCCTCCACCGACGTTCGCGTGGTCGGCGTCGACCAGCTTCCCTTGCGCGTCAAGGATCTCGATGGCTGGCCCAAGCTCGCCGATTACCTCGCCCTCCAGGAGAAACACTACATCGAGCAGGTGCTTCACGCCTGTCGGGGCAACAAGGAGCAGGCCGCGCGGGTTCTCGGCGTCGAGCTCGCCCGCGTCGGTTGACGCGATTTTGTTGGTTTCCGCTTTCTCGCCGCGACGGTTCGCCGTCGCGGTTTTTTGCGTGTTTTCCACGAGGGCGCCGGCACGAAACCCGCCCGTCCGTGCATGCCGGGCCGCCTTTCCGCTTGCCGCGCCCCCGGGGGGCCCAAGCATCCGGCGCCATCTACGCCCTGCCATGCCCAAGCGCACCGACATCAAGTCCATCCTCATCATCGGCGCCGGTCCCATCGTGATCGGCCAGGCCTGCGAGTTCGATTACTCCGGCACCCAGGCTTGCAAGGCGCTGCGCGAAGAGGGCTACCGCATCATCCTGGTGAACTCCAATCCGGCCACGATCATGACCGACCCGGAGTTCGCCGACGCGACCTACATCGAACCGCTCACGGTCGAGTTCGTGGAGAAGATCATCGCCAAGGAGCGTCCCGACGCCCTCCTGCCCACCCTCGGCGGCCAGACCGCGCTCAACCTCTCGATGCAGCTCCACGAGAAAGGCATTCTCGCGAAGTATAACGTCGAGATGATCGGGGCCAAACCCGCCGCCATCGCCAAGGGCGAGGACCGTGAGCTCTTCAAGCAGGCCATGCTCAAGATCGGCCTCGACGTCGCCCGCTCCAAGGTCGTGAAGAGCCTCGAGGCCGCCCGCGCCGCGGCCGACGAGATCGGGTCCTACCCGCTCATCATCCGCCCCTCCTTCACCCTCGGCGGCTCCGGCGGCGGCATCGCCTACAACAAGGAGGAATTCGAGCGCATCGTCGCCAACGGTCTCGATCTCTCGCCCGTCCACGAGGTCCTCGTCGAGGAGTGTCTCCTCGGCTGGAAGGAATACGAGATGGAGGTCATGCGCGACCACAAGGACCAGTGCGTCGTCATCTGCTCCATCGAGAACTTTGATCCCATGGGCGTGCACACCGGCGACTCCATCACCGTCGCCCCCGCCATGACTCTCACCGACAAGGAGTATCAGGTCATGCGCGACGCCTCCTTCGCCGTCATCCGCGAAATCGGCGTCGAGACCGGCGGCTCCAACATCCAGTTCGCCCTCGATCCCAAGACCGGCCGCCAGGTCGTCATCGAGATGAACCCCCGCGTGTCGCGCTCCTCCGCGCTCGCCTCGAAGGCCACCGGCTTCCCCATCGCCAAGATCGCGGCCAAGCTCGCCGTCGGCTACACGCTCGACGAGCTGCGCAACGACATCACGCGCCTCACCCCGGCCAGCTTCGAGCCCACGATCGACTACGTCGTCACCAAGATCCCGCGCTTCACCTTCGAGAAATTCGTCGGCGCCGATTCCACGCTCACCTCCGCGATGAAGTCCGTCGGCGAGGCGATGGCCATCGGCCGCACCTTCAAGGAATCGTTCCAAAAGGCGCTTCGCTCCCTCGAGGTAGGCGCCCGCGGGTTCGGCGGCGGGGGGAAGCTCGGCGGCGACGAGCTTCCCGACGACAAGACCATCCGCTCCAAGCTCGCCACGCCGAACAACGAGCGCGTCTTCTATCTCCGCTACGCCTTCATGGCGGGCTACACCGTCGAGCAGATCTTCGAGCTCTCCAAGATCGACCCCTGGTTCCTCACCCAGCTGAAGGAGATTTACGACCTCGAGGTCGAGTTGAAGGCGCACACGCTCGACTCCGTGCCGCTCCCGCTCCTCAAGCGCGCCAAGCAGGCCGGTTTCTCCGACGCGCAGCTCGCGCACATCCTCAAGGCCGACGACCTCTTCGCCGTGCGGGCCGCCCGCAAGGAGCGCGGCGTCGGCACCACCTACCGCCTCGTCGACACCTGCGCGGCCGAGTTCGAGGCCTTCACGCCGTATTACTATTCCAGCTACGGCGACGAGAACGAGATCATGCCCCCTAAGGGCAAAAAGAAGATCATGATCCTCGGCGGCGGTCCCAACCGCATCGGCCAGGGCATCGAGTTCGACTACTGCTGCGTGCACGCCTCCTTCGCCCTCCGCGAGGCCGGCTACGAGACCGTGATGGTCAACAGCAACCCCGAGACCGTCTCCACCGACTACGACACCTCCGACCGCCTCTACTTCGAGCCCCTCACCCTCGAGGACGTGCTCGAGATCTACGAGCAGGAGAAGTGCGAGGGCGTGATCGTCCAGTTCGGCGGCCAGACCCCGCTCAACCTCGCCACCGCCCTCAAGAAGGCCGGCGTGAACGTCATCGGCACCAGCCCCGAGTCCATCGAGGCCGCCGAGGACCGGAAGCTGTTCTCCGCCATCCTCGAGGAGACGAAGCTCAAGAGCCCCGCGCACCGCACCGCGATGAGCGAGGCGGACGCGCTCGCCGCCGCCAACGAGCTCGGCTTCCCCGTGTTGCTTCGCCCCAGCTTTGTGCTCGGCGGCCGCGGCATGTTCATCGTCTACACCGAGGAGGAGTTCAAAAACGTCGTTCGTCAGGCCTTCGACGTCATGCCCGACAAGCCCGTTCTCATCGACAAGTTCCTCGAGGACGCCATCGAGCTCGACGTCGACTGTATCAGCGATGGTGATACGACCGTCATCGGCGGCATGCTCGAGCACATCGAGTTCGCCGGCGTGCACTCCGGCGACGCCGCCATGGTGATGCCCCCGCACACCCTGCCGAAGCCGATGCTCGAGACCGTCCGTCAGGCCACCCATGCGCTCGCCAAGGCCCTCAACGTCGTCGGCCTCATGAACGTCCAGTTCGCGATCAAGGACAACCAGCTCTACGTCCTCGAGGTGAACCCGCGCGCCTCGCGCACCGTGCCCTTCGTGGCCAAGGCCATCGGCGTGCCGCTCGCCAAGCTCGCCGCCCGCGTCATGACCGGCTCCAAGCTCAAGGACCTCGGTTTCACCCAGGAGCAGACGCCGAAGCACTGGTGCGTGAAGGAGGCCGTGTTCCCCTTCGCCCGCTTCCCCGGCGCCACCATCGTGCTTTCGCCCGAGATGCGCTCCACCGGCGAGGTCATGGGGCTCGATTCCGATCTCGGCGTGGCCTTCGCCAAGGCCCAGGCCGCGGCCAAGCCCGGTCTGCCCACCTCCGGCAACGTGTTCCTTTCCGTGAAGGACGCCGACAAACCCCGCGTGCTCGATCTCGCCCGCGAACTGTCTTCGCTCGGCTTCCAGATCTTCTCCACCGGCGGCACCGCCAAGGTCTTGATCGACAACAATGTTCCGGTGACGCGCCTCGCCAAGATCGACGAGGGCCGCCCGACCGCCGTCGACATGATCAAGAACGGCCAGATCCAGCTCATCATCAACACGCCCGCCGGCATGATCCCGCGGCAGGACGAGAACAAGATCCGCGCCGCCGCCTACGCCCACAGCGTGTGCATCATGACGACCCTCACCGGCGCCCGCGCCGCGCTTCGCGGCATCAAGGCGCTCAAGTCCGAGCAAATCGGCGTGAAGCCGATCCAGGGCTACAAGGGCAACGTCGACGTCCACGCCTGAGCGGCGGGGCTTCGTTGGATTTCCGATTTGATCCGGAGGGACGGGCGCGATGCTCGTCCCTCCTTTTTTGTGGCACGCCACCCGAGGGTGTCGCCCCCCGTCCAGGCGACGGCTCCGTGGCGGCCGGGCGTCGCACAAGCGCGGCCATCTTCCTTGCGCCGGGAACGACTCATGCCGTCATCGGACCACTTTCCCATGAATATCGAGTCACCCCGCTCCGCGTGGACCGATCACCTGCTGCGCATGGTCGATCGTCCGCTTTCCGCTTTGGCCGAGGATCGTTTGCGCGCGTCGATGCCGCTGGAATGTCGCCCCGGGCATGAGGAGCGGGGGGCCTTCGCCCACCTGGAGGCAGCGGCGCGCATTCTGGCCGGCATCGCTCCATGGTTGGAACTGGACGTGCCGCCGACCTCGGAAGTCGAAAACCAGAGTCGGTTGCGTTCGCTGACGCTCCTCGCTCTCGGGCGCTTGCTTGATCCGAAGGCGTCGGATTTTTGCGATTTCGGCTCGCACCCCCAATGCCTGGTCGAGGCGGCGTTTCTCTCCCTAGCCTTGATCCGCGCGCCACGGAGGCTGGCCGGCGCTTTGGACGAACGCACGCGCGGGCGTCTGGTCGACGCCTTGCGGGCAAGCAGGGGACATCTCCCCAGCGCCAGCAACTGGCTGCTGTTTTCGGCGTTGGTCGAATGCGCGTTGTTTCGGCTGGCCGGGGAGGCGGACCTCATGCGGATCGACTATGCGTTGCGGCAGCACGAGCAGTGGTATGTCGGCGACGGCGTCTACGGCGATGGGCCGCATTTTCGCTGGGACTACTACAACAGCTTCGTCATCCAGCCCGCGTTGCTCGACGTGCATGAGGCGATGCAAGGACGCAACGAACACTGGGACGCGCTGGCGAAGCGGGTTCGGGCGCGCGCGGACCGATACGCGATCGTGCAGGAGCGGCTGGTGGCGCCGGACGGCGGTTTTCCTCCGCTCGGACGCTCGATCGCGTATCGCTGCGGGGCGTTTCACCATCTGGCGAGACAGGCGTGGAGGGAGGAATTGCCGCCGGAGCTGCCGCCCGGGCAGGCGCGTTGCGCATTGGGCGCGGTGATCGCACGAACGCTCGGAGCGCCGCGCACCTACGACGAACACGGCTGGCTTCGCGTCGGCCTGGCGGGAAGCCAGCCGGGCCTGGCGGAAACCTACATCACCACGGGCAGCGTCTATCTGGCCGCCTTCGCCTTTCTTCCCTTGGGATTGCCGGAGTCCGCCGCCTTTTGGCGGGAGGCGGATCGCGCGTGGACCTCGGCGCGCGTCTGGGCGGGAGAGGACGTCCCGGCGGACATGGCGCTGTGGGATTGAGCCCGGGCGTCGCCATCGCCCCGGGACGGCGTATTCGAAATAAAAATACAAAGCCCCGGCCGCGGGGGCGGCCGGGGCCCGGAGGCGAAGATGACGGGCGAGATCAGAACTGCCAGTTGACGAAGGGCAGCACCTTGTAGACGTCCGAGTTTTCGGCGTAGTTCACGAGGCCGATCTGGAGGCCGTCGAGGCGGTCGGCCCAGTTCACGAAGCCGAGTTGCAGGCCGCGGGCGTGGGCGGCCTTGTTGACGAAGCCGAGCTGGAGGCCCTTGAAGTCGGCCTCGGCGAGATTGATGAAGCCCGACTGGAAGCCGACGGAGCCGGCGCCGCTGGCGCGGGAGATGATGGCGCTTTGCCAGCCGGTGAACTCCCCGGCGGTGTGGGAGTAGATCCAGGACCACTGGACGCCGACCGCTTCGCCTTCGACGAGGTTGGCGCCGAGCGCCCAGCCGAAGCCGGCGAAGTCGCCGGTGGTCGAGTTGACGACGCCCAGGTCCACGCCGCTGACGTCCGCGTTCTCGCCGTAGACGATGTTGATGCGCAGGCCGCGGACATCCTCGGTGGCGTCGACGAGCTGCATGTCGGGCGCGAAGAAGCCGAATTGGAACGCGGCCTCGGCCTTCGCGGTGACCGCGGAGGCGAGAAGGGCGAAACTACCGAGCAGGGTGGGGAGGGTTTTGCTAAGTTTCATGGCGCCGCGATTGAAACCGAATCTCCACGGGAATCAAAAGGCTACGGAGGTGAGCACCCTGTAAATTTTACCGGGGATTCCCCTTGTCGCCGGGGACGAAAAAAGCCCGGCGACAAGCGCCGGGCTGAAAGGGTGCGGGGGCGAGGAGAAGCCGCGCGATCAGTAGTTCGTGCGAATGTGACGCTGGAGGATTTCGCCTTTGCGGAACGACACGACGTGACCGTCGGCGAACACGACGTTCGCGCGGCCGTCGTGGCGGTAGCGGAACCAGGAACGGTTCGGCTGGCTTTCGTCGTCCGGTCCGATGGTGATCGGATTGTCGGCGTTGCCGCTGGAGCCGTTGCCGAAGATCTCCGGCACGCTGAAGAGATTCGAGTGCGAACCGCCCTCGGTCTGCTGGGTGGCGTCGCCGAGCAGGATGGTCTCGGTCGGACGGGGGAGGCTGCCGAAACGGACGAGCGGACGCGCGGGGTTATCGGTGCGGTCGGGCATGACCGTCGAGTGCGCCGAGTAGGTCGGACGCACGTTGGTGGCTTCGTCCGCCGGCACGATCACGCGAGACGGGCAGACCACGACCTGGCTGTTGAGATGTTCGTCGTTCTGGTTGCCCTGCCTCGAGCCCATATAAGGGCGAAGCGACTGGCGCCAGAGAAAGCCGGGATCGGAGTCGGCGGTGCCGTTGCGGCTGGCGGGATAGTATCCCCGCTCGTTTCCGTAGAGTTGGATGGCGAGGCCGATCTGGCGGAGGTTGCTCTTGCAGGCGGCGTCGCGGGCCGAGTTGCGCACGCGACTGACGGTGGGAATGATGATCGCCGCGAGGATGCCGATGATCGCGATCACGGTCAGCAGCTCGATCAGCGTGAAGCCACGGGTGGTGGAGGGAGACATGGAAGGGCGGGGCGGATTCATGAGGGGATGATGGACACACTGCTCACGGATCGGACGCTCGCCACTTCCCGGGAAGTTAACCCGTTATATTCAGGCGCCCGATTATCACGTAGGGAACGGGGCGGTGTAACTGCGCAGAGCACGAGGTCGCGCGGGGTGCTTGCTCGGGTTCCGCTGTCTTGAGCGTCGTAATCTCGACCGACCCACAAAGAAGCCCGAGCTTCGTTTGTTTAACGAAGCTCGGGTCGAAATATCGTGGCTGGAGCTGGTGAACGACGCCGGTGCGCTCAGGGCCAGAAGCCGGCTTTGACGAGATCGGTCATCGAGTCGCGCGAGCGAGGGATGCTCGGCATGGGCTCGCCATGGGGCAGCGCGCCGGCGTCGGGTGACGGCGCGTTGGTGGACGCGGGAGGGAATCCGGGGAGCGGTTCGGCGCGGAGCTTGGCGAGCGGCACGCCGCGGCCGCGGGCCGGGCTGTCGGCGGTCAGCGAAAAATCGAGGGAGTGCGGTGCGGCGAAACCGGGGCCGGTGTTCTCTATCCACATGCTTTCCTGATCGAGGCCGGCTTCGGCGGCGAGGGCGTGTCCGGTTTGCCAGCGCTCGAGTCGGCGTGTGGTCTCGGCGTCGTCCATCGCTTGCGGATCCCAGGGGCGTGGGACGGCGGCGGCGGAGACGAAGACGTTGTGATCGCTCTTCCAGTCGGGCAGCGGATCCCGACGGCCGCGGCGCAACCACTCGAGGCACCAGAAGAGATTGTTCGCGTAATGGTAGCGGGGGGTGCTGACGGGGATGACGGTGGCGCCGTAGTTCATCGTCACGGCGGCGTCCGAGGTGCTGGTGTTGTGGTAGACCCACACCTCGGCTTCGGGATACATTTGTTCGCCCTGTCCCCAGTGGCGGAGATCCTCGAGGTTGTTGGCGAAGAAGTTTCGATAGATGTAGAGCGGTCCGCGTTGGGGCGCCTTGATCCGGAAGGCGCAGCGGGCGCCGATGACGAGGTTGTCGTGCCACCAGCCGTCGACGCCGGGGCCCATGGTTTCAAAGCCGTCGTCGGCGAGGTTTTCGATGCGGTTGTGGTGGACGCGCAGGCCGGTGTTTTCGGTGGGATCTTTGCGCGAGGCCCAGGGCGGGTTGCCGAAGTCGCTGATGCCGTCCCAGTGGTCGTGCACGTGGTTGTCGTGAATGAGATGGCCGCCGCGGGTGGAGCCGATTCCGATGCCGGTGCGGTCGTAGAAGCCGCCGGTTTTCATCGCCTGCCAGTTGTCCCAGGCGCCGGGAGCGCGGGGATCGGCCCCGGCGAAGGGGCGGAGCGAGATGCGGTTGAAACGCACGATGCAGCGGTCGGCGTCGTTCGTGAGGCGGATGCCGAAATCGGCGGGATCGATTTCGCAGTTCTCCACCACGGAGCCGAGCGAGCGTTCGATGAGGACTCCGGTGGCCGCGTTGCGGATCGCGAGACCGCGCACGACGCAACGATCCACACCGCTGATGAGGATGGCGGGATCGCGCGGAGCGACGGTGATGGGGCGTGTGCGCGGATCGGCGAGATCGCCGAAGCGGAGAAGCAACTCACGTTCGGCGTGGCGATACATCGCGAGAGCCTTGACGCCTTCCCATCCGGAAGGGCCGACTCCGTGCACAAAGGCTTCGCGCCAGAGGATACGCTTCCATCCATGCGGGGGCGGAGGGGCGTCCGGAGTGGAGGTGCGCTTTTCGTCGAGCGTGGTGACGATCTTTCCGTCCGCGGTGACGGTGAAGGGGAACCAATCGAGCGGAGCGCGGTAGACGCCTTCGCCGATGTCGGGCGCGGGTTGCCAGCGGAGTTCGACGGGAGAACTGGCGTCGAGGATCGCGCCGGGCTCGCCGTCCAGGACAATGGGCGCTCCGGAGCGTCCTCCGTGGCGGAACCGGATGCGCTCGCGGTAGATGCCTGGCGCGACGCGCACGGTGTCACCGGCCTCGGCGGCATCCAACGCGGACTGGATGTTCGTGAACTTGGCGGCGCCGGCGGAAGAAACGCGGAGCACGCGGGCGGTGGCGACAGATGGGGCGAGGATGCCGAGGATGCAGGCGAGGAGCGGAAGGGCGGGGTGTGGACGCATCGGTTACGATGGCTGGCGGCGACTAGAAGGCGTTACTTAGGCTGCCAGGTTTCGCCGACGGCGGCGGGCAGGGACTTCGGGTGGAGCGCGATGTTGTCGACGAAGAAGCTGATGTCGGTGTTGGCGTTGACGGTGGTGAAGCGGATCGCGGAGAGCCCGGCCACGTTCTCGACCGTGAAGGCGGAGGAAGTGACGAGATTGCCGTTGAGGAAGATCCAATAGGTGCGGCGCGCGGTGTCCCAGGAGATGGAGAAGGTGTTTTTCCGGTTGGGAGTGGCGATGGCGGAGGTGGGTTTGATGTCGGCGCCCAGCGCGCTCTCGGCGAAGTAGGAGATGCGGCCTTGGGTGGCGGGGTTGGCGTTGGATGCGTTGATTTGGAAAGCGGCGAACGAGTTGGGCCGACCCCGGCTGTTGGGGGTCGACATGGTGCCGAGGTTGACTTCGACGCTGCCGCGGCTGGTCGAGAGTTCCTCGACGAAGAGGTCGAAGGTGACGGTGCCGGAGGAAAACGGGGTGGATCCGGCGGGCGTGTCACGCGGGAGGGTGATCTGGAGCGTGGGCATCGTCGCTTCGCCGGCGGAGCGAAACACGTGGATGCTCTGGTTGGACGGGGAGTCGGGGGAAAAGGGATCGCGCGGCGTGGTGTTGGTGTCGACGACGTGGACGTGGTTGCCGCCGGCGGTGTGGGCGATGCCGATATGCTCGGTGGCCGGCGTCGCGCCGGGGCGGAGACGGGAATCCTGGAAGTCCCAGAACAACGCGGGCGGAGAGGACGGCGCGGCGGTCGCGCACGGGGCGACAAGCGCTGCGAGGAGGGGCGCGAAGGCGTATCTCATGAATGAATGAAGGCGATGTGGTGGAACGCGCGATCCGGGGAAGAGCGGTCAGAGTCCCGCGCGGACGCGGCGACGTTTCAGGGTGAAACAGGCGGCGGCGGTGGCGAGGAGCGCGGAGGCGTGCGCGGGCTCGGGGATGGGCGAGGCGGCGACGGTGATGTTGTCGACGTAGTAGTTGATGTCGGTGGTGCCGTTGACCGTGGTGAAGCGGATGGCGTTGAGGCCCGCGACGGACGGAACCGTGAAGTCCGAGGTGAGGGCGTGGATGCCGTTGACGTAGATCGAGTAGGTGGGGCTTGGCCCGCCGGCGGCCCAGGAGATGGAGATGTTGACCGCGGTGTCGGTGGGCACGAGGAACTCGCTGGCGGTGATGGCGCCGCCGCTGGTGGTGTTGGAGAAGTAGGAGATCCGGCCGATGGTGCCGGCGTTCGCGGTGGACATGTTGATCTGGAACGCGGCGAAGGAATTTGCGCGGCCCGCGCTGGTGGCGGAGTTCATCGTGCCCAGGTTCACCTCGATGCTGCCGCGGCCGTTGGTGATGGTGTCGGCGAAGAGGTCGAAGCTGACGGTGCCCGAGGTGAGCGGGTCGGCGATGGTGTAGCCGGGGACGTTCAACTGAAGCGTGGGAGTGCTGCTGTCCGCGGTGGCGCGTTGGATGTAGAGGCTCTTGTTGCCCGCGCCGCCGAAGGGATCGGCCGGGGTGGAGGAGGGGCCGACGACGAGGACCTGGTTGCCGCCGCTTACGTTGGCCAGGCTGATGCCCGCGCCGGAGGGCGAGGAACCGGCGGTGTAGGCGTCATCTTGGAAATCCCAAGTGACGATGGTCGACGCGCAGAGGGCGCCGGAGAGCGATAGCGATGCGAAGAACGAAGCGACGATGCGGGTGTTCATGGGGTGGAGAGAGGGCGGCGCGGCGGTTCAGGATTTGGGAGCGATGCCGCTCCAGATGAGGGCGTTGCGGTCGGCGAGGCGGTCGGGGGAGACGAGTTCCACGTGGCCGTCCACGAAGAGGACGTTTTGTTTGTCGCGGTGCGGGTAAACGAAACGGCCCAGATCCTCGTCCTGCGGGATGACGTAGGAGCTGAACCAGAGCGGATCCATCCAGGCGCCATCCATCATCCAGGCGGTTTGCGTGGGGTGCTGGATCCGGTTGCGGTAGACGGATGCGCGCGCGCCGGCCTGTGTGTTGCAGGTGGCGACCACGGCCAAGGTGTAGGTGTGGGGGTTGACGCTGCTCGGGTAATGCGCGAGCGCGGGGCAGATGAAGACGGGGTGCCAGCGGTTGTCGTCGAAGTATTCCCGCAGACCGGGCTCGTCGTCGCGGATGGAGTTGTAGAGGCGTGAGCTGGAGAAGCGGCCCTTGTGCTCATCGGAGTAGAGCATGCCGGCGGCGCCGATTGAGCGAAGATTGGCGACGCACTTGCTGGTGTGGGCGGCGGCGCGGGCGCTGGCGGCGACGGGGATGAGTATCGCGGCGAGCACGCCGATAATCGCGATCACCGTGAGGAGCTCCACCAACGTGAAGGCGGGCGAGCGACGAGCAGGGGTGGGCATGTGGAAAGAGGGGCTTGTCGCCTGTTGAAGGCATCCGTGACTTTTGTGTCAATGTTTATGACAAAAATCAGACCTTAATTGTGATAGAATGTCTTTGTTGATAGGGGTTATTTTGATGCTTAAGCCTATGGTTTATTGGAGAAAATGCTAAATGACAATTTTGTCATTGCACCAATCATTGTTCTGATATGGAAACGTTGACGTGAATAGCGAGCAGGGGCTCGGCTTGCTGCCGCTGTCGTGCTTTGCCTCATTTTTCTCCTATGGCCATCAGCCAAAAGCACATAGCAGACGCCTTGAACCTGTCCGTGATCACTGTGTCACGTGCGCTGCGAAATTATCCGCATCTCGCTCCCGAGACGCGTGCGCGGGTGCTGCAGAAGGCGTCCGAGCTGGGGTATCACAAGATGTCGGCGGTCCAGCCGGCCCAATCCACGTCGAGCCGACCCAAGCGGGCCGGCATCTTGTTTTACGAGGCTCCGGGGCAACCGCAGCGGCCGCTCGGGTCGCGAGTGCGGGAGATGATTTTCTATGCGTTGCAGCGAGAGGCCCGACGTCTGCACGTCGAGGTGCTGGTGGAGACGGTGGTCGCCGATGAGACGCCGATGTTGGTTCGCAACCGCTCGATAGACGTGGCCTTCCTTTTCGGGCGATACACCTCCGAGTCGGTCAAGCTCCTCGGGGGCTTGCCCAGTCTGGCGGTGAGTAGCTTCGTGCCGTGCCCGGGCTTGCCGCGGGTGGTGGCGGACAACGTTGGCGGCATGCGATGCTCGACCGAGCATCTGATCGAGCTCGGGCATCGGCGTATCTTGTTCCTCGGTTTGGAGGCGTCGCACACCGACATCTTTCGAGAACGAAAACATGGCTACTTGATCGCCATGCACGAGCGAGGCTTGGAGCCGATGCTGCGGACTTATTCGGGTTGGCCCGGGCCGAGTTTCGCGATCCCTCCCGAGGATCTGCGCGGCTGCACCGGCATCGTCTGTGCGTCCGATGCGCTCGCCTACTACGTGCTGGGGTGTCTCGGAAAAATGAAACTGCGGGTGCCGGAAGATCGCGCCCTCGTGGCGTTCGATCATCTGCAGGACGACTATCCGCACAGTCCCTGCAAGATCACCAGCTATGGCCCGGATTGGGATGTCATGGGGCGTGTTGCGGCGGACCTGATGTTCGCTCAGCCGTCCGAGATCGCGCGGGGAGATATCGTCGTCACGGTGCCTGGGGCGCTCCATGTGCATGGCTCTTCGGTTCCGACGGCGGATGTCGCGGCGGGCTGAGAAGGAGGCGCGCACGCCGTGTGGTTCGCGTGCCCGAGCGCGCGGTGATCGGCACCGCCGCGCGGTGGATTTCACGCCAAGCAACTCCGTCGGCCAGCGCTGGGTGCCGGATCGGGTGCCGGTGTCCTGAGGACAGGAATCCCTGACGAAACGGCTCCGCCGTTCCGCTACCGATGCGCCCGTGTGGCGGAAGCGCGGAGCGTTTTCGACTCCATGTCGCCTGTAACAAGACCGCCGCGACTCGCTTCGACCCGCGCCAAGAAATGAAAAGCCCAAAGTTCGTAATACGAACTTTGGGCTTTTGCGCGAGGACGCGAGGGGCGGTCGCTCAGGGTGTGGTGACGGTGAGGCGGCCGATGGTGGCGCTCATGTAGGTGTCGGGCTTGGCGGCGGCGTGGTTGCGGCGGGCCTCAAGCACCAGGGCGCTCGAGCCGTCGCTCGCCGCCCAGTCGACGGCGCGGAGATCCATCACGCCGCTGCGGGTGATCGAGGGCTGGTTGCCGTTGGTGAACACGGTGAGCGTGTAGGTGATCGAGCCGGGCTGCGCGTGGGGATCGAGCGAGAGGCGGAAGCCGGTGGCGCTGCCGTCGAAACGAAGGAAGCAGACGGAGCCGCGGCGTGTGCCGGTCACGTCTTCGGCGGCGAGCTTGTCGATCGGGCCGGTCTTGAAGCCGAGCATCGCGGCGCCGGGCATGAAGCGGACGCTGAGCGACTGCGGCGACATGTTTTGCCGGAGCTCGGTCGAGTTGAGCGAGACACGGAAGACGGCCTCGTTGTCCGGGATGCCCTTCGAATCGAGCACCATGTCCTCGACGGCGATGGTGAGCGGGCGGGCGAAGAAGTTGAGTCGCGTGTCGAGCGCGGTGTTGAGGCCGGCGAAGGTGTAGGCCTGCGAGGTGGCGAAGAGCGTGAGCGCGCCGCTGTTTTCAAACACGCCGTTGTCGCCGGTGATCGTTTGCAGGCTCCAGAGACCGGGCGCGGAGGCGTGGCCGGTCGGATCGCCGTCGTCGAAGGTGTCGTCGATGATGACCTCGGGGGCGGCGAGGAGCGAAAGCGGGGCGAGGAAGGCGAGGGTTCGGAGTAGGTGCATGGTGGGGATATGGGTTAATGGACGGTGAGCGAATGCGTGGCCCCGGCGCCGGGCGCGTGGCGGACGAGGTGGGTGGCGCGGCGCCCGTCGGCGTGGACGATCGTGATCTCGTAGTCGCCGTAGAAGGCGGCGGGGATCTCGCAGGCGCCGTCGCGATCGGTCTCGGCGGCGGCCTCGGTATGCCAGGTGCGCTTGAGCAGTTCGCGGAAGGCGCGGGCGTTGGGCTTTTCACTCCAGTCCTTGCGGAAGAGCGCGGCGGATGGCCACCAGTGTTCGCCTTCCCAGAAGCCCCACATCTGGATGCCGATGGTGCTCGGATGGCTGAAGACGGCGGTGCAGAAGTCGCGCAGATACTCGGCCTGCAACTCCTCGTCGTCGGCGGCCATGTCGAACTCGGTGATGCGCACGGGCAGGCCGAGCGTGGCGGCGTAGTGGTCGAGGGTCTTGAGCAGCGACGCGGGCGGGCAGGGGATGCCGCCGATGTGAGACTGAAGCCCGAGGCCGCCGAGCGGCGCGCCCTGGTCGAGAAGCATGCGCGCGGTTTTCACGAAGTGCGCGACGTGCTGCGGATCGGAGTCGATGTCGTGCGTGCCCCAGTCGTTGAGGAAGAGCGGAACGTCGGGCAGGATGGCGCGCGCGGTGTGGAACCAGTCGGCCATGATGTCGTCGCCGAAGCGCGCCATGAGGTCGTTGTGGTTGAAGGGCTCGTTGACGACGTCCCACTCCTTCACGAGGCCGCGCGTGGCGAAGGCGATGTCGGAGATGTGGTCGCGCACGAGCTGCGGGATCGCCACGTCGCCGGGCGTGTCGCGCAGGCGGACGATGTGCGGCGGAAGGTGTTTCCAGCTCGGCCAGAGGAAAACGTGTCCGCGCACGGCGATGTGCCGGTCGCGCATCCAGCGCAGGCCCGCGAGGACCGACTCGCGGTCGAGGCTGTTGGCGCCGGCGCCGATCCACTTGGCCCACTTGAGATCGTTCTCGGGGCAGGCGGCGTTGAAGAGGTCGAGGAAGACCTCGCGGTAGCGCACGCAGTCGGGCGAGGGATCGAAGACGAACTTCAGCGGCACGCAGGTGCCGAACTCGTAGGCGTGGCGCACGAGGCGCGCCTCGACGCGGAGGCCGGGAGAGGGGAGTCCGGAATCGGCGAGCGCGCGCAGCCGCAGCGGGCCGCGACGGTGGGCGCGGATGCGGGCCTCGGCCTCGGCGCGCCAGGGCGCGTCGGCGGCGCGGCCGGCGTAGGTCATGCGCGTGTGCGGCAGCTCGGCGAGCGTGACGCTCTTGCCGTAGTGCGTTACGGATACGTCGCGGATTTCGACCGTTTGCTCGAGGTAACCGAAACCGAGGGCGAACTCGATGGTGCCGGCGGGACAATCGCGAGGGAAGCAGACGGGCAGGTGGAGTTCGCGCCAGGCGGCGCCGACGGCGAAGCGTCCCTCGGCGGGACGCGTGAAGACGCCGCCGTGATTCTGCACCGTGATGGCGACGGAGGCCTCGGCGGTCTCGTGGGTGACGCGCGTGGCGCGGGCGACGACGCGGACCAGCGCGAGGTCTCCCTTGGCGACGGGTGAGCCGAGCAGGGCGAAGAGTTTGACCGAGTTGGGCGGCGGCGAGGTGCGAAGCGTGGCGACGCGCCAGCCGGCCCCGGACGCGGAGTTGGCGGCGGGCAGCCGTTCGAAACGAGCGGCGTCGGGTTCGGTGGCGACGGGTTGAAAAGCGCCCGCCCAGTCCGTCGCCAGGAGGCTGGCGAGGACGGGCGGAGCCGAATCTGCGGCGACAAGCGGATGCATAGGGGATGCGGGGTGCGACGAATGCCGCGTCGCAAACTGTGCGAAGCCCGGCCGGCCGAGCCGACGGCGCCGGTGCTTAACTCGTTAGACAGCCACGCAAACCCTTCGTGCGCGAAGCGGTGTTCGTCGGCCGGCCGGGGCCCGCGGGGGGCGCGGGCGGTGCGGATCGTCAGGGGCGTCCGTGGCGCGAGACGCGGGACGCCTGGATGTGGACGGCGGGGCAGGTGGGGCCGTCGCGCCAGACGCCTTCGATGAGCACGGACTTGGGCACCTCGGGGATGCCGCGGCGATTCTGGTTGATCTGCTCGACGAGAAGATCGACGGCGGCGGCGCCGACTTTTTCCGGCTGCTGGTCGATGCCGGCGAAGTCCCCGCGCTCCGGCGTGTAGTCGAGATAGACATACGCGACGTCGCGCGGCACGCGCAGACCGGCGGATTGCAACCAGGAGAGGATGGGCACGTGCGTGGTGACGATCACCTCGGGACGTTGTTTGGCGTGCCAGGCGAGGAAGGGTTCGCGTTCGAAGCGCTCGATCACGAGCGGCGCGAGTTTCTTCAGCTTCGGGTGGCGCGCGAGGAAGCCGAGGTAGGCGGAGAGCCAGATGTGTTCGGTCTTGTCGTCGACGATCTGCGGGATGGCGAAGCCGATGCGCGTGAAGCCGCGGTCGCGGCAGGCGACGAGCGCGGTGTTGATCGTGTGGAACTGGCTGTTCGCGATGTGGTGGGCGGGCACCTCGTTGAAGGACCAGCCGAGCACGACGGTGGAGAAGCGGCTCCAGTCGAGACCGAGTTTGTGGCCGTGGCTGGGGAGCGGGGCGATGATGATGCCGGGGATGCCGCGCGCCTCGAGGATGTCGCTCATGCGGGCGCCGGAGTTGGCGGCCTCGCCCATCCAGTGGGTTTCGAGTCCGTAGCCGAGCTCGGCGGCGCGCGCGCGCGCGCCGGCGTGATAGCGAGGGAAGACCGGGATGCCGCGCCAGCCGTCGCGCGTGGGAAAGGCGGTGAGGAAGCAGAGATTGAAGGCGGCGCCGGTCGCGCGTTTGGTGCGCAGGCTGACCATGAGCGCGCTGACCATCGGGTTGGGCTTGTAGCCGAGCTCCTCGGCGACGCGGGCGATCTTGGCGCGCATCTCCTCGGAGATGCGGCGGCTGCCGCGCAGGCCGAGCGAGACGGTGACCTTCGAGACCTTGAGACGCCGGGCGATGGTTTCGAGCGTGACGGCCATGGGGTGGGGAGGCCGTTTTCTCGGACGTGGGGGCATGGCGGGCAACAAAAAGCGCCCGCGCGCGAACTACGCTCCTCGGGGCGAGGCCGAGCAGGACGACGGCTCGGGGCGCCCGCAAGAGGGGTGGAGTTTAACTCGTTAACACCGAACTGAGCGTGGCGAAGTCGCCTTCCTCGATGCCGGTGCCCTTGCTCGCCGCGCCCTACTACTACCCGAACAGCCGGCCCGAGCTTTTGGAATACATCCAGCACATCGCGCCCGCGCTGCCCTTGCCGCTCTTCCTCTACAACATGCCGACGCACACGAAGACCTTCTTCGACGTCGATACGGTGCGTCAGGCGATGGAGATCCCGAACATCATCGGGATGAAGGACAGCTCGTCCAACATGGTGTATTTCCACCAGCTCTCGGGCCTGATCAAAGCGCATCGTCCGGAGTGGACGCTGCTCATGGGCCCGGAGGAGTTGCTCGCCGAATCCGTTCTCCTCGGCGGCAACGGCGGCGCCAATCTCTGCCCGCGGCTCTACGTGGATCTCTACGAGGCGGCGCTGGCCAAGGACGTGACGCGCGCGGCGGAGCTGCACGCCCGCGTGATGAAGATCTCCTCGACGCTGTATCGGGTCGGCAAGCACGGCTCGGCATTCATCAATGGCCTCAAGTGCGCGCTCAACCTGATCGGCGTCTGCGACGACTTCATGGCGCCGCCCTTCAATCGTTTCCGCGAGCCGGAGCGCGAGATCGTGCGCCGTCGTCTGGCCGAGCTCGGCATCAGCTCCGCGCATCCCTATCCGGCCGCCGCTTGAGGGGGCGGAGCGGGGAT
>Ga0065721_10003631_pt1 | contig 141189 bp, 118 predicted proteins | sample Mesricmetagenome_FD_59108 | JGI IMG/M metagenome (GOLD analysis project Ga0065721, IMG submission 59108) | Mesophilic microbial community from rice straw/compost enrichment Sample: eDNA_1 v2 (version 2) | ecosystem: Engineered > Solid waste > Grass > Composting > Bioreactor | place: USA...
CTTTCCCCCGAATCCAGTCCTCCTAACTTCCAAAGCCTCTGGTGGTATTGGACGTCCCCTTCCCTTGCAGGGTCATCCCGCTTTGTCAGCCAACATGGTCTTATGCCGCCTGTTCCGGGGTTTGCCTTCATATCCTCCGCACCTATCCTCACGGACTACGCACTATGTGTCAGCTATGTACTTCCGCCACCTCGCGGTGTACTGGAGACTTTCACTCCTTAGTCGATTGCGCTGCCAAGCGCACAAGGGGGTGTCCCAAAAGTCTTATACATGACTTTTAGGACACCCTCTCTTTTTCTTCATTTTGGCGATTCCCCTCTATTTTTCGGTCAATTCTCCAAGAATCTTTGCCTGGCAGCCTGTATGATAACGATGAAATCTCAAATGAAGAAAGGGTGCTTAACATGCCGGATAACACGATTCAACTTACAGAAGAGCAGGTGCGTTATTATCGGGAGAATGGGTTTGTACAGGTGGACAATATATTAAATGAGGAGGAACTGGCAGAGCTTCGCTATTATCTGGAAGAGACCATGGGTGTAGAAGGCGGCAAGTCGCATCAAACGGCCAGAACCGGAGATTTGTACTATAAAGTGTTGAATCAACGTGTCAATACATGGAGAGATCATGGCGGCATGGCCAGATATGTGACATCCCGCCGGTTCGCTGATGCAGCCAAACAATTATCCGGAGCAAGCGCCATTCGGCTGTTCCATGATCACGCCCTGCTCAAGATGCCGCAGGATTCGAAGCCAACTCCTTGGCACCAGGACTTGCCTTACTGGCCGATGAACGAGTCCGGTGCGTTGACGATCTGGATCGCGCTGGATGATGTTGATGAGAACAACGGCTGCATGATGCTGGTTCCCAAGTCGCAAAAGCTTAAAAATTTAAAGTCAATCGATCTTGTAGATCCCCAAGATCTGTTTGCAGACGAGGGGGCCAAGGATGTTGACCGGAACACGGCGGCCATTGTCCGGATGAAGGCGGGCAGCTGTACGTTTCATGACGGGCTTACGTTCCATTACGCCCACGCCAATTCGACTGACAAGCCTCGCCGAGCGCTTGCTATCATCTATATGCCGGACGGTACTACATTCAGCGGCGCGAACCATGTGTGCACCGACGGCATGAATTTGACGAAGGGTGATGTGTTAAGCGGAGGAATGTTCCCTAAGCTGGCATAAATTCATTATGACTCAGAGGTTCCTCTCATCCGTTTTCTGTATTGGCTTGGCGTCTCGCCCGTTGTTTTCTTAAAAATATGATTGAAATGACTGAGGTCTTCGTAACCGATATCGAGCGCAATCCGGGAAATCTTATCCCTGCTCGTCGCCAATAGCTGCCTGGCTAGCTGGATACGCTCTGCATTCCGGTACTCTACAAAAGACTTTCCCGTCATCTGCCGAAACAGGACGGTAAACTTGCTTTGACTCATACCCGCCATCTGGCTGATCTGCTCAAGCGACAATGGATGAGCCTGATGGCGCTTAATAAATTCACATACACGGGCAATCATTTCCTGGTCATCGCTCATGAATGTTAGCGAGTGATTCTGATTACTCACATACATGCGGCTGAGGATGATAAATAGTTCAATCATTTTCGACTTGATTAGATACTGGTAGCCGCTTTCCTTCCGTCTATACTCTTGCAGCAGCTGATCGATCACCCCGCGGACCTCCAGCATTTGCCGGGGCGACAACGTCAGCTTCGCTTGGAATGAAACATCAGAACGCAGAAACGGCTCCATATAGTAGAAATCGATGAATGAGGTAAAGCCTGACAGCGCCGACAGCTCCTGCTGTAGAAGGGATGGAACAAACAAGACGTTCACGACCTCCATACCTTTGGCGTGATCTACCCTATAGGCATGGTCCCTGCCAGGCTCGATGATAAATACATCACCCGCTGCGATCGGAAACAGGTTTCCCTCATACTCATGAATACCGTCTCCTTGACCAATAAAGACCAGCTCGACGAACTCATGCCGATGCGGAGGAATGACGGTCCCGCTATCGAGTTGATAAGGCTCTATATGAAAAAGAAAGCTTTTGCTTTCCAAATATTCATCATTGCTTAACTTATTGATCATGGAATCCTCCTGATCTGGAGCGATTGGAATATGTTTCTACTCGATCGTATAGCATCTGCAAGACTTGAACAACTATAAAAATACGTCCTTTTCATTTGGCTGCCAGATATGCTAGTATAGCGGCACAACGTACCTGACAGACAAATTGAAGGAGGATCTATAGCATGACTCAGTTTGCCCCTTATAGTGTCGCGGTCATTACCCCTTATACCCAAGAAGATACCGTGGATGAAGCAGCTATTCATCGAATGGTCCGTTATTATGAGAAGAAACAGGTTCCCGCCTTGCTTGTCAGCGGTTCAACCGGCGAACAGCATTCGCTTGCGATTGAAGAGAAAATACGTCTTTATCAGGCAGTCAAAGATGCCGCCCCGGACAATATGCCTCTGTATGCCGGCGTGGCTGCCATCCGTACCCGGGATGCCGTCCGCCTGGCGGAGGAAGCGGAGCGGGCAGGAATGTCTGCCATTATGCTCGGATTCCCTCCTTACATCCGACCAAATCAGCGTGAAGCAGCGGCCTATGTGGAAACCGTATGCTCCGCTGCCTCGCTTCCGATTATGTTATATAACAATCCAATAAGAACGGGATTTAATCTCGAGCCTAGTAATCTGGTACGTTTGGTACAGAGCAATCCGCGGATTGCTGCGTTGAAAGAAGCCGGAAATCCGGAGAACGTCAAGCAGATCAAGGCGGAGCTGGGAACGGATTTTCAAGTCTTGTCCGGAATAGATCTCACTATAACCGATTATTTCACACAAGGCTATGACGGCCTTACCAGTGTTGCCGGTAATCTGTTCCCCATCGAGATGAGCGAAATTATGGAACATCTAGGCGCCGGTCAATTCGATCAGGCAGAGCTCAAGCTGAAGCAGCTTGCGCCGCGATTGGAGCTGCTGGGCAGTATCGGCTGGGTCCGGGTGATTCGGCATTTTTTATCCGGGTTGGGTATCATTGCTTCCCATTACCGCGAGCCCCTTACCCCTTTAACGGAAGAGGAAGAACTCGCCTATCAATCCGTTATGGGATAGGAAACCCTGAGCAATGGTGATGGGAAGAACATTAAAATGTGCAGGCTGCTGTTTAGTTTAAACCACACCCTAATAAAGAAGGAGGCGTCCCATTCGTCATATTAATGACTGATGGGACGCCTCCTTTTCCAGCAACCTGCCAGGTTAATCTATTGTTCTATAAAGCTTATTCTCCCAGCCCTCCTGGCTAACAGGATGATCATGCTGCAGCCAGAGCACCATTGTTCCCCTCGACCGGTTATTCCAATATGGATAAGGAATGGCCGTAAGCGGATTCCCCGCTTCATCAGCCGTCCGGACAATAACCGCCCCGTCAAAGAACCCGGCATCATATTCCGTCTCAAACACCGGATTTTGCGGCAGCTTGCGCTCCATGTGGTTCTCGCGCAGCGCCTCGCGGGTGTAGAGAGCCGTACCGTCAGCAAATTTCTCGTTATCAACCGACTCCAGACAATACAATACCGGTCCGCGCCGGATCGCCGCTTTGCCTGCATGGGTTGTGACATTCGGATGAACCTCTGCCAGTTGAACGTTCATCTCCAGCTCAAGCTGGACCCGGTCTCCAGGAGACCATACCCGTTCAAGCACAGCATAACCATTCACCAGCTCATAGCTGACCGCTTGATCATTTACCCGGATCTCATATTGTCCGCACCATTCCGGAATACGCAGCCGGATCTGGAAGGATGCCTCCCGCTCCGGTGTAACCGTAATGCCAACTGCTCCCAGCCAAGGATAATTTGTCTGCTGCTTGAGACTTACTGGAAGATCCCCAATCATGATCTCGCCTTCGCTTCCGATATACAGATTAACGAAAGCCCCCTTATTGTCATAGGCATAAATGTAGGAAGCGAGCTCCGGCAGAATCTTGATAATCATCGGAGGACAGCAAGGGCAGGAATGCCATTCCCAACGGTTATGGCCTCCCTTGCTGACCAGTGGATTCTCATAGAAATATTTATGTCCGTCTATCGAACGCCCTGCCAGAACAATATTATATAGAATGGTCTCAAGCTTATCGATATATCGGCTCTCCCCGGTTGCCAAGAACAGATTCCAGCTGAAAAAGCCCATGCCTGCGCCTGCGCAGGTCTCCAAATAGCCATTATCCGGCAGTTCATAGTTGGCGCCGAATTTTTCATCATGATGAACTGCTCCAACCCCGCCAGTGATATGGGATTTCTGATAGGAGATATTATCCCACAGCTTTCTCGCTGTTTCCAGATAGGGAGCTTCGCCCGTGCATAAATAGAGAGCGGTCAACCCGGTATACAGAAGAGTCGCACGTACCGCATGCCCTACCGCCTCCTCCTGTTCCAGCACCGGCTTATGATCCTGCGCGTACTCCCCGCCATGCGAGTATCTGCCTTCATGATTGCCGCGGTTATGAATCCAGAATGTGACGAGCTCCAAATAATCCGAAGCTGTAAAAGGAAGCTTCATAGCTTCCCCCAGCGCAGGCTCATCCAAAGCCAGCTGGTACAGCTTCAGCAAGGCTTCTTCCGGCAGAGAGTGCGCCGGCACAATATTCCGTTTGGGCGGCGGTCCCATAATCTCACTCATATGATTGGCGAATTGGACTGCCGTTTTGAGCAGGGTCGTCTTGCCCGTCGCCTTGTAATGATGAACAGCTGCTTCGACCAAACATCCGGCATTGTACACATCATGCTGCCATCTCAAGAATCCGCCGTTCTCTCCCCAGCGTTGACCGGGCCGGTCAAGCTGTGTATACGTGTTGAGATATCCGTCATCGCCAGCCGCTTGTGCGCGAGCAATTCGCTCAATAATATCATCTACCCGCTGATCCAGTCGTTCATCATAAGACGTAGCCAATAGATCGGAAATGCCTCGGATCGTTTCATAGATCAAGCCATCAAACCAAGGCTCGCCGGAGTGGAAGCCGGACTCCCCTTCTGCTACGAAATCAAAATTCCGCAAAGCGCCGTCATTCTCGAATTTATTAAGAATATCATAGGCGGATACTTCACTCAGCACCTTCAATTTAGGTTCCCAGAACGAATCCTGGATTTGAACCGATTGAACGGGCACATTGTTAACAGCTTGATACTTATAAGTAGTTGGCTTCTTATTCAGCCGGATTGCTTTGGAAGACAAGCTCGAACACTCCTTCGCATGGAAATGTATTCATACTGCAAGTAATTCATGTAATGCCTGACCAACGGTCTCCGCCTGATGCGTTGCCGTTGTAATAACCGTATCATGCGCATGAGCCATCGCATAACTGCGCGAACAGCTCCGGAACATAGCCAGATCATTAAAGGAATCCCCAATACATGCCGTCTCTTCCCTGCGGATGTCTAATAATTGCATCAGGGCTTCAACAGCTGCTCCTTTATCTACTCCGCCAGGCATGACATCAATACCGTCCGGGTCGGAGAAGGACGCCGTTACCCGCTGGGCAAACCGTTGATCCAGCGCTTCAAGCATCCGTTCCAGCAGCGGAACCTCACCATAAATAGAAAACTTCGTGACCGGCATTCCGTTTGCCATATCGGCCATTACCTCGCGGCGCTCAATAAGCGGAGTTAGGAACCGCTGTCCAACACGCTCTGTTTCCGCCGTTTGCTCCGCCACATAATTGCCTTCGCTGCCGCAAATCACCGTAACCAGATCAGCCGTTGCTGTCATCTGCCGCACGGCTAGCGCAAGATCGGGCGGAAATTGGCTGCTATGGATAACAGTCCCGTCGAGGTCAACAATAGCTGCGCCATTCTGGCAAATGGCATAGCAAGGAACATTCAGCAGCTCCATAACCACTTTGATTTCCTCGTGCATTCGTCCGGAAGCCAGACAGAGGTGAATGCCCTGCTGATAGGCCAAGCGGATGGCATCGATATCTGCCTTGCGTATCTGCTTGCTTCTGTCCATGAGTGTGCCGTCAATATCCGAGACAAAGAGTTTAATCAACGCTTCCACCTCATTCCCTGCTAGATGTTGTTGCTTACCCGAACTCTGCGTCCCTGCTCATAGGACTGGATTGCAGCCTCCGCAATCAACAGCGCCCGATAACCTGCTGATGCATGTATCGGAGGTCCTTCCCCATTACGCAGCGCTTGCAATAGCGCATCCGCATGCTTATCGAAGGTCCGGTGGAATTCCCGGTCTGCATCGTTGAAATAACCCGCTTCCCAACTCTCTCCAATTTCATTGCCCGCAGCATGGAACGTATATTTCTTCACCGTATCTTGAATAACAGCGCGGCCCAGCGAGCCATTGATCTCAACGCGATGAGTGTCCGGGTAAGCATAGGAAGAATCATAGCTGCCTACCAGACTGCCAACCGCCCCATTCTCGAAGCGAAGCGCAAGCGAGAGTGTACGGTAGCCGCCGCCCGTCTTATCCGTCATTTCCGCCATAACCGATTCGACCGGTCCGCATAGATGCTCCAGCATATCAAAGCCATGGCATTGCGTCTCAATCAGATTGGCATGCGGATGATCGCTGCTGCCTTCTCCGCCAAATCTCCAGGTAGCGAAGGAAAGCTCGCCAAGCTTTCCTCCTTGAATGGCCGCATGAGCCAGTTCTACCGGCTTGGCGAACCGGTGGTTAAAGTTAATCGCAAAGAAAACATTGCGTTTCGCTGCTTCATTCAGCAGCATATCGGCTTCCTTCAGATCAAACACCAGCGGCTTCTCAACCAGTAATGGAAAACCCGCCTGAATAACCTCCAGAGTTGCTTCGAAATGTCCCTGATTCGGGAGACACATGCTGACCAGATCAGGGTTCTCCCGCTCAAGCATATCGGCAATCCGTGTATACGCTTTTGTACCGTATAATGCTGCTTTCTCCTCTGTCCGGACAGCATTGCGTCCAACAATAGCGCAGAAGTCCACATCCGGTCTTGCTTCCCAGATGCGCGCATGCTGCAATCCCCAGCTGCCCGCCGATTGAAATCCCTCAGATTTTCCGCGGCTGCTAATCGTTCCTCCTGCACCAATCAGAGCTACCTTCAGCTTTTTATCTGTCATATTCATTGCTCGATTAACACCTTTCCGGTATTGCCTTGGAAGAACAGCTCATAGGCTTCCTGAATTTGATCCGTGCCGTACCTGTGCGTAATAATCTGCTGCAAATAAGGAAGATGCTTCAGAATAAGTTCATGATTCTCTGCCAGCTCGTTATATTGGAAATATTCGCTTCCGAGTACCGCACGCTCAGGCGCAATGATATCATTCGAGATGCCAAGGTTCAGTTCCTGACCATGACCGACGCATACCAGAACCCCGCGCTGATTAAGCGCTTCCAGGGAAGTGCGGCGTCCGGATGTTTTGCCGCTTGTATCGATTGCAATGTCGATGCCCTCAAGCCCGGCCTCTTGGATCACCTCTGTAACCGAACGGTTTGCCAGCTGAACCGGAATCGCTCCCATCTTCTCCGCAAGCTCCAGACGATAATCGACAAAGTCCATAATAAATACCGGAGTCTCTTCACCAAGCAGCAGCTTCGCCATTGCAAGAACGCCAAGGCCAATCGGGCCAGCTCCGGCTACAAGCACGGATTGAATATCCGGATGGACCAGCTTGGCTCGTTTGATCGCATGGCCGCCAGTCCCCATAATGTCGAGCAGCATAGTCGCCTCACTCAGCGGAATAGCCGGGTCCACCGGGAAGAAAACATTTTCGTTAATGACGATATAAGGAGCGTATCCGCCGTCGTGGGTAAAGCCGTAATCCGCTCTCTTCTGCAGACATTGGTTCGTGAACCCCAGCTTGCAGCTGCGGCATTCCCCGCAGAAATCCATCAGGAAAACTACTCCATGCGTTCCGATTGCAGTCGCTGCACCTTCACCTGCTCCAACCACTATTCCGGCTGCTTCATGACCTGGTACTGTTGTGCTTCCGTCATAATACTGGCTGCGGTCCGAGCCGCAGAGGGCATTTGCCTTCACCTGAAGGAGCAGCTGGCCTTTGCCTGGTGCTGGCACAGGCTTTTCACCGTATTTAATTTTCCCTTGGCCTACGAATAGCGGAATATTCATTGTTTGTGGTACATGGATTACTTGACTCATCTTCTCCATCTCCTTAACCGTTAACATTATCGTTCATGTTTTAGGATGCAAAAGGTCCGCTTCCAAGCGGCATTTACTTGGTGCTTTCCCTCAGGACCAGCTTCGTATCAATAATTTCATTAAATTTCTGAGTGGACTCCGGATGATTGATCTTGTGCAATACAATATCAACAGCCCGTTTGGACATTTTCCCCTTGGAGTTGCTGACCGAGGACAGCTGGAACGGGATAAAGATCCTCGACTGGATGTTGTCAAAGCCAATTACCGAATAATCATCCGGCACCCGATAACCATTCTTGCTTAATACATATGCCGCTTCCCAGGCGATCACATCATTAAAAGCAAAGATGCCTGTAAATTCTGCCTGCTGCGCAATAAGCTGCTTGACGACTGCTCTTGTATCGCCGGCAGTAGCGCCAACTTCAATAATCAGTTCCTCATGCACCTGCAAGCCCGCTTCCTCATGCGCTTTCTTATAGCCTTCCAGCCGTTCTTGCGCACTGGAAATCCGGATAGGGCCGTTCAGGAACAGGACTCTCTTATGACCATTATCAAGCAAATGCTTCGTTGCCAGATAACCGCCCTTTTCATCATCACAGATTACATAATCGAACTCCGGCTCATCCTTGAACCTTCTGCCGATCAATACGAACGGAACGCCATTCTTCTGCAGAAATCGGATATTATCCGCTCCCCGCTGGGAAGGACAGATGATGATTGCATCTACATTTTTACCGATAGCCGTGTAGATCGCCCGTTCTTCCATCTCGTAATCGTCTTCCGTATTAATGACAAAGATCGTGTAGTGATGCTTGCGCGCCGACTTCTCAATCTCCTTGACCATGATGCCGAAATGGGGATTGGCTACATCGCTGACGATCACCGCAATCGTCCGCGTAAGTCCTGAACGAAGCGAACCGGCGAGCGCATTGCCCACATAACCCATTTCCTTGGCGAGATCCTTAATCATCTGCCGGGTAGAAGCTGCAATATCCTCTTTATCCTTCAGTGCTCTCGAGATGGTGTTGACCGAAAGACCGGCCTTAACCGCCAGATCCTTCAGCGTGACTTTCCTGCCTTCCATGCGTTCTCCCCCAGCACCTGAGCGTCTTTGATAGACTCTCTCTTTTTGATAAATAGATTAGCACTAGAAAATTTAGGAGTCAATTGTCCAGAGGAGAATCCCTTCTTACCCTTTCAAGCCGGTCATAACAATCCCTTCTACAAAATACTTCTGACCGAGGAAAAAGACGAGCATGGCCGGCAGCAGCACGACCGTTGTAGCCGCCATCATCAAATGCCACTGTGCATTGTACATCCCTTTGAAGGTCTGAAGCCCTAAAGCAAGGGTGTATAATTTCTCATCACTTAAGTAAATGAGCGGTCCCATGAAATCATTCCAGCCGTTCAGGAACGAGAACAATCCGACAACAACAAGGGCGGGAACGAGCAGCGGCAGCATAATCCGGCTGTATATCCGGAAATAACCCGCTCCGTCAACAAGTGCGGCTTCGTCCAGCTCTTTGGGAATCGTCATAAAAAACTGCCTTAACAGAAAGACGTTAAATGCTCCTCCGCCAAACCATGCCGGCAGCGTCAGCGGGATAAACGTATTGGTCGCGCCCAGCTTCGCCCACCCCACATATTGAGGAATCAGCGTCACGGCACCCGGAAGCATCATGCTGGTCAGGATAATCATAAATACAATATTGCGTCCAGGCCACCTCAATCTGGCAAACGAATATGCGCAGATCGAGCTCGACAGCACAACCCCGGACACCTCCAGCACAACAATGATCAGCGTGTTCAGGAAATACCGGTTAAACGGCAGAATCGTCAGCGCCTCTCGATAGTTACTGATTAACCAGTCATGAGGAATCCAGATCGGCGGGATAACAAAAATATCCGACTGGTCCATCACCGAGCTGCGCAGCAGCCAGTAGAAAGGAAATAAGCAAAGGCAGGTTCCGGCGGCAAGCAGCAGATAGATGAGCGACTTGGACAGCAGTCTGCTTCTGATCATCGTTTCCCCTCGCTTTCGCTGTACACCCATAAGGCCGATGTTTTGAACACCATCATGGTTAGAGCTAATATGATCAGGAACATCACCCAGGCGATCGCCGAGGCGCTGCCCATACTGGAGAACTCGAACGCTTCGCGGTACAGATAGTAGGAATAGAACAAAGTCGCGTTATTAGGTCCGCCCTGCGTCATAATGTAAGCCTGACCAAATACCTGAAAGCTTCCGATAAACCCCATTACCAGGTTGAAAAAGATTGTTGGCGTCATAAGCGGAATCGTAATAAAAACCAGCTTATGNAGCCATGTTCCGCCATCCACGTCTACCGATTCATACAAATGCTTCGGGATNCCTTGAAGTCCCGCCAGGAAGATGACCATCGTNCCGCCAATCGTCCATAGGCTCATCAAGACCAGNGATGGCACAGCCAGATTTTCGGAATAAATCCATTGCAGTCCCGGTATGCCNAACACCTTCAGCAGCTGGTTAAGCAGACCAAGATCCGGATCAAACAGCCACAGCCAAATCATTGATGAAGCTACAGCAGGCACGATGGTTGGCATATAGAAAACCGTCCGGAAAAACGTCTTGCCTCGAATCGGATGGTTCAGCAGCAGCGCCACCATAAAGGCCAATAAGATCTGCAAAGGCACACTAAGCATGACATAATAGGCAGTCACCCCAAGTGACTTATAAAATAATGGATCCGTTCCGTCGAATAAGTCCGAATAGTTACCGAAGCCAATAAATTTCAAGGGAGTGATAACATTGTATTCCGACAAGCTGAAGGTAAAGCTGGCGATCATCGGCCCCAGGACGAAGATGATAAAACCGGCCATGACCGGTGATGCGAACAAAATCCCAGCCCGGGCTTCCTTATTCCATAGCTTCCTCCCGGTGATCATCTCTCCGTATAAACCCCTTTCAGCTCTTTCTCCACTTGAGGCTTAATCTTGGTCAGCGCTTCCTGTGCGGTGGTCTTGCCCAGCCAGACCTGCTCCAGAGCCGGGTCGATAATGCTGTTGATTTTGGACAGGTTTTTCACATAATACGAGGTATTAGGGAATCCATTCTCAAAGGCGTTGCGCATAACAGCATCCTGATAGCCCTCCGGATGAGCCGGATTGCCTGCCGCCCACTTCGCAACCAGATCCTCATTCTCGTACCATTTCTTCAGAACCGGCATCCATAATCCGCTCGTCTGCAGCTCTAGTGTATTCTCTGGATTCATCATCCATTTGTACAACATCCAGGCTTCCTCAGGATGCTTCGTATCCTTGAAGATAACAATCGGCTCGCCTAGTGTCATCGTCGCTTTGTTCTTCATCACCGGAGCAGCGCCAATGCCGAAATTTAGCTGCTTCGCCGCACCCAGATCAACAAGACTCCATTGGCCGTCCAGTGTCATGGCCACCTTACGGGATGAAAGCGCATTGGCACCGGAAGGAATGTTTTTCGATTGGGTCGGCGATGGCGCAACATGGTATTTGTTAATCAGATCAGCCCATTGCTGAATCGCTTCGGCAGCTTCAGGATCAGACAGCTTGAATTCCGTACCGTCTTCATTCACAAACTGACCGCCGTTTGACACAACGCCGTTCATATACGCCCAAAGCGGCATCGTTACCCCGAACTGCTTAATCGATTTCGAATCAAAATCCGGATCAAGCGCATTCCGTCCTTTTTGGTCCAGGGTGAGCTTCTGCGCCGTCTCCACAAATTGATCCCATGTATACGCCTCATCTGCATTTGTTGGAGGAAGCGGCAGACCGGCATCCGTAAATGCCTCCTTATTGTAGAACAAAGCGAAAGCTTCAAGGGCGCCGTTTACTCCCGCCAGCTTTCCCTCATCCCAGTAGTACAAGGTGTTCGGCAAAATATCATTTATGCTGACATCCGGATCATCCGCCAGAAAGTCCATGATATTGTAGATTCGCCCTTGTGCCGCCCATTCAAGTGAAACATCCCCGTTAAGAAGCCCGATATCGGGCATTTGATTGGATGAAGCCATCGTTGTCAGCTTTGTCGTATAAGAATCCGGAATATGCAGCGTATTGACCTTAATCCATGGGTACTTCTCCGTAAAAGATTTAATGGCCGCTTCCTGTACCTTCTTCTCATTCGGGCTTCCCCAGAACGTATATTTCAAGGTTACCGGCTCATGCTTCTCCGGCTCAGTCTGGCCGGTGTTGCTTGTTGTATTACTTGGGGCATTGCCTGCTGATTCCGTAACTTCTGAATTCCCGCTGTTACCGTTATTGCCGCTATTGCTGCTGCAACCTGCCAACATTACCGAAAGCGCTAACATTGTTACAGATGCTAATCCAACTGTTTTCCTCATAGACTTACCTCCTTCAAATTGGTTAAAGATCCCCGCTCTTTGTTTTCAACCAATGATGCAAGTCAAGATGAACAACGCCATTCATGATTTGAGGAAAGCATTCACCTCCATTTACGTTAACATTATCGTTAATGTAGCTTACAGGGTCATTATAAGAGTATTGTCATCAGATGGTCAATTATAGAATTAGGACACGTATTTCTCGTACTCCCATCTGAAAATGTCGTTATTTTAAAGGAGTCAAACAGCTTATTCCGTATAAAAAGCCGGCCCCAATTCAAGATTGGAACCGGCTTTTTTCTTTTGTCCGACATTTATTTCATGGCTGTCATAAACTTTTCTAGTCTTGTCAATCCGTCTGCTAATACGGCACGGGTACAGCCGATGTTAATGCGTATAAACCCATCGCCCGCCTTTCCGTAAATCGAACCTTCGTTAATCCGCAGCCCGGCTTCTTCCAGCAATCTGCGGCTAAGTTCCTGTGAACCGATACCTGTATTTCTGCAATCCACCCACATCAAGTAAGTCGACCCAGGTGCGATTACCTTAAGATCCGGAAGCTTATCCTGAACAAAAGAGAGGAAATAATCCCGGTTTGCTTTCAAATAAACCAGCAATTGATCCAGCCATTCTTCTCCTTCGGTATAGGCCGCAATCAGCGCCTCAACTCCAAATACATTGGGCTCATGCATCCCATTTACAAGCAAGACCTGCTTAAATTTCTTTTTATACTCCGCATTTGCCGTAATCATGTTGGCCGTCTTCAGTCCCGCAACATTAAAGGTTTTACTTGGGGAAGTGCAGGTGATCGAATTCATCCGATCGATTGCAGCGAATGGAATATACGGCTGCCCGTCAAATACAAGATCTCTATGAATTTCATCTGCAATGACGAGCACATTATGCTTACGGCAAATAGCGCTTAATCGCTCAAGCTCGTCCTTCCGCCACACTTTTCCAACAGGATTATGCGGATTGCATAAAACAAACAGCTTGACCCGCTCATCAGAAGCCTTCGCCTCGAAATCTTCAAAGTCAATCTCATACGACATGCCATCGTTGATCAATTCATTCTCGACAATACCTCGGCCGTTATTGGTTATTGTTGTATAAAAGCTGTTATAAACCGGAGATTGAATAAGGATATGATCTCCCGGGTTCGTGAAGGCTTGAAGAATGGCAGCTAATGCCGCAATGACACCGGGACTAAAAGCAATCCACTCTTTTTCAATCTGATAATGATGCCTCTTCTGCCACCAATTGATTTCCGCCTCATAATATGCATCCGGAACATGAGCATAACCGAACACCCCATGCTGCAGTTTCTTGTCCAAAGCATGCAGGATTGGATCTGCTGACCTGAAATCCATATCAGCAACCCACATCGGCACAACATCTTCCACATGCTGCGTGGAGTCCCACTTAAAGCTGTTTGTATTTCTCCGGTCGATTATTTCGTCGAAATCATACTTCATCTTGCAAACCACCTTTTCTGTTCGCGAACTTCCGTCTAAGATATAATATCATAACTCCTGCCAACAACGCCCACAGCGGCGCCGACAATCCAAAGAGATTGAGATGTAAAGCCGCAATGATAAAGGTAATGAAGGACGGGAGAATATATTTGAGCTCCCGCGCAACCGATTTGACCGCATTTATGAACAAACCAAGCAAGGGAACTCCTGTCATAATGGAAATAAAAGGAGCAGGCAGAATTTGAATCCAGCCAAGCATTTTCCATGCAAACAGACCAAATAGAATAACCAGGCCATTCGATACTAATGCCGCCCCTATACGCTTGGGAGGAGTGCCGGCTTCCGGGCTGCTGCACAGAGCCGTCATCATTCCGCCTATATTAGCGGCATGTCCCCCCAATATTCCAGCAAACATCGTGGCCGCACCGGAGGCCGCCATTACACGGTTAACCGGCGGATCATACTGATGGCTTTTGAGCGAAGCAAGCGCAACAGCCAGATCATTGCTCATAATTAATAACGATAATGGAATCGCGATTGAAATAAATCCGACGGCCGTAAATTCTGGCATAACGAGAGAGGGAAGCTGAAATTCCTTCGCCGTTACATCCCGCCAAGGCAGCTGATTCTGAATAAGAAGACCGATAGCCCCCATCATTAATGACCATATTACCGGCGGCAAAAACTTGGCAAACCTCGGAATAATCCAATAGCCCGCTGCAGCCAACAGTCCGCATAGCGGAAGCTCGAAAGAGGAAGGAATCATTCCCCAAATATAAGAAAACAACAACCCTGCAAGCAAGGCATCAATGATTGGCTTAGGCACAAACCGGAGTGCCCTTCCAAAAATCCTTGTACAGCCTACGATCACCATCAGCAAACCTGATAATATAAATCCCCCGGTTAATACAGGCAATGGATAGTACGCAGCAATGGATCCGATAAAAGCAATTCCCGTAATCGAATGTGCGCCTGCAAAAGGAATCTTATATTTCAGCGTCAAGACGGTATTCAGCACCCCGCCTATTACATAGACCGAGAAGAACCACGAGAGCAGATGATGGTCTGACAATCCAGCCATTTCAGCTGCTTTGACCAGCAATATCGCACCTCCGGTACAGGCGAGCAGGGCAGACATGATTCCCGTTGTAATAAACTTCAAGACTGGCTCATCTCCTTTGCGCCTATCATAAATTCGCAAGGGGCAAATGTAACCAGCCAATTCAGGGAGACTTCTGCCATCCACCTCGTTTACTTATACATAAATACTTCTAAATACAATATCCTGATTGTAATTGCCAAAGCCCTTTCCGTAGAGGGTAAGCCCTCCCCGTCCGCGGCCCGTATCCAAAGCGGCAATCCGGAATGTCCAATTCATCGCATCCGTCCCGATATCCTGAAGGCCAACATCCGAAATTTTCTGCCCGTCGATATAGCTGCCTTTCTCCTTGATCCGAAGGACCTTGAGCAAACCATATTGATTAACATCATGGGACCACCAATCCGGCGTCAGCCTTCCTCTTGTCTTCCCATAATCACCCGGGCTTGTCCATACACCCAGCGATTTGTCATTCAGATAGAAATGAATATCCGACGGCCAATGCTCATTCACGCGGGGAGCCTCGGAGCCAATCTCGAATGAGATCTCGATCGCATGAAGCTTCTGGTCCTTATACAGATAATTAGGAATCTTATACTCGACCCATCCTCTGGCGAACCACAAAATCCCTGCATTTACCCGTTCCGGGTCCATGAAGCAGACCGGATTATCGTATTGGCCAATCATTTTCTCCGTTGTCGCAACACCGCAGGTTGGTGTGGCTTCATAATCGGTATAATGCCCGATCGGCACAGACAGCTCATGGAAGCTTAAGGAAGAGGATACATTGGGAGACAGCTTGATCTGCAGAAATTCAGACTTGATAAAACAAATCTTGTACGTACTCCCGTCTACCCTCTTCATCTTGCTGCCGACAATCCCCGCTTGCTCCAGCTTTCGGATATGACCGCTTACGACCGCGCTGCTAAGGAATAATTCGGAGGCCAGCTCCTTCACATGCCTCTCCCGCTCGAATAATTTGTTAATCATTTTCAAACGTACTTCACTAGCCAGAGCTTCATAGACCATTAAGGACTCCGCATTGGTTGACAGCATTTTCTCACCTCATTAGGATTAGTTTTTAATCAAATCCTAAAACTTAGGATTGCTCACTAACAACCATTATGTTACGAATATTATATCATTTCAACCTATTTATGAATTTTGGTTTAGGCTAATTCTAAATTCCACTTGGAGGTTATTCTATGGCTATCCGTTCCAGCATGCTTATTGACAAAAACTTTACCGTTTCTCCTGTCGATCCCCGTCTATATGGTTCCTTTATCGAACATTTGGGCCGCGCGGTTTACGGCGGCATTTACGATCCGGGTCATCCTACTGCTGATGAGAATGGTTTCCGCCAAGATGCCATTGAAGCCATCAAAGCGCTGAATGTTCCTATCATCCGCTACCCGGGAGGCAACTTTGTCTCGGGCTATAACTGGGAGGATGGCGTTGGTCCAAAGAACGAGCGGAAACGACTGCTCGAGCTGGCATGGTGGACAACAGAAACAAACGAGGTTGGTACAAATGAATTCGCGGATTGGGCCAAGCTTGTTGGCACCGAAGTGATGATGGCGGTTAATTTGGGTACACGGGGGATGGATGCGGCAAGAAATCTCGTCGAGTACTGCAATCATCCCGGCGGCACCTACTGGAGCGATCTCCGGATCTCTCACGGCTACAAAGAGCCTCATCGCTTCAAAACCTGGTGTCTCGGCAATGAAATGGACGGTCCTTGGCAGATTGGCGCAAAGACGGCAGTGGAATATGGCAGGCTGGCTAATGAAACAGCCAAAGTCATGAAATGGGTGGATCCATCCATTGAGCTTGTGGCATGCGGAAGCTCCAGCAGCGGCATGAGCACCTTCGCCGATTGGGAAGCAACTGTACTTGATTTGACCTATGACCAGGTCGATTACTTATCCCTGCATACTTATTACAATAACAACAATAATGATACGGCCAATTTCCTGGCGAAGTCGCTCGATATGGACCAGTTCATAGACAGCGTAGCGGCGATCTGCGACTATGTGAAAGCGAAGAAGCGCAGCAAGAAAAAGCTCATGCTCTCCCTTGATGAATGGAATGTATGGAATACGATTGGTACAAGCCGCGCTGATGAACGCTGGCAGATTGCTCCGCCGGAGTTCGAGGATGTGTATACGCATGAGGATGCACTTGCAGTCGGCTGCTTCCTTATCACGCTGCTCAAGCATGCGGACCGTGTCAAAATGGCATGCATCGCGCAATTAATTAACGTTATTGCACCTATTATGACCGAAACAAACGGAGAAATCTGGCTGCAAACAACCTACTATCCGTTCCTTCACGCATCGAATTTCGGCAGAGGAACGGTACTGCAAGCCGTCATTTCTTCTCCGAAATATGATTCCAAGGATTTCACGGATGTCCCTTACCTCGAAGCTATTAGCGTTTATGACGAGGAGCAAGGCCTCGTTACCATCTTTGCCGTCAACCGTCATCTGGAAGAGCAAATGGAGCTGAACCTGGATCTCCGCAGCTTTGGCGATGTTAGTGTCATTGAACATATTGTGCTTGAGAGTGAGGACTTGAAAGCAACAAATACCAAATCCAATCCGCGTAATGTCGTTCCGCATGCCGGAGGCCGGTCTGCTGTTGATAACGGTAACGTTCAAGCCATCTTGAGTAAAGCATCCTGGAACGTCATCCGCTTGCAAACGAAGAAAGGATAACTCAACTTAAAGGCAGCTGAGCTGATCGAGCTGTCTTTTTCAATGCCGTCGAAGACAATGAAGAATAATTTTAGACGCAAGAAGCTGCCTGCATATGCCTGGCAGCTTCTTCTTGTTGCTTGTATTTTAATAACGTTCCCCAGTCTCCAACAATTCGATAATACCGTCCAGCTGCCAGGAAAGCGCGATCGTGCCATCCAGCGTCCAGCTGTCAGGGAAATAATAAACCTGATGACGGCGCACGGCCGGTAAGCTGCTCCACTCCGCACTTTGTACAATTTGCTTATAGGTTTCCTGTGCTCCGTCCATTCGCCCGTGAACAATAAAGATACGATCCGCTGTATAGTGAGAGAAGTCCTCCACCGGTATAAATAGCCGTGAGGAACTGGTCAGCATCAGTTTTTTCAAGGCATACGGAACATCAAAGCCGAGTACCTGATAGATGACCGGCACCTCGCTTGGCCTATATACATAGATCTTCCCATTAACAACATGATAGAAGATAGCCGTTTCCTTCTTACCGATCGTGTCACCAATCTGCTCCTTAATAAGTTTGGCTTCTCTTTTGTAATTAGCCAGCCAGCTTCTCGCCTCTGCTTCCTTCCCAAGTAATTTCGCAACTTGCTTCATATTGTGCAGCATATTGCTTCTCAGCTCTAAGGATATGGTGGGGGCGATTTTCTTGAGGCCGTCTACAAATTTTTGTTCCATAAAGGCATTAACAATAATCAGATCAGGCTTTAATTCAGCGGCCCGCTTCAATCCGGTCGAATCACAGGTTATACCTTCTATGCCGCGCGTATACTTTTGATTCAACCATTGGACCAAACCAAGCTCCGCTCCAATTGGTTTAATTCCAAGCGCCATAATATCGCCAAGATGTGAGAAAGCAATGATGCGAAGATGCGAACGTTTAACTTGAAGGTATTTGCGTGGAGACATCCCCGTCACCTTCGTAAATGTCCGTGTAAAATAATACACATCCTGGTACCCGACCGTTTGCGCGATATGCTCCAGTGAACTGTTGGATACAAACAGCAGCTCCTTCGCCCGGTCGATCCGCAGCTTCGTAATATATTCCTTCGGATTGCTGCCGGTTAGCTTTTTGAACAGTTGACGATACTGCCAAGCTCCTATTTTGGCTTGTTTAGCAAGCTGTTCCAGCGAGTAAGGTTCTGTGTACTTGGTCTGCAGCTCTTTGATCGTCCGTTCTACTGCAAGGAGCGACCCTGTTTCGCGGTATTCTTCCTGATTTTGTTCCAGCAGGAAGAGAAGCAGCTCCTGGAACCTGACATGCTTCCTGAATAATTGGAATTCACTGGTTTCATCCCGCTCCAGAAGTTCAGCTATATATTTAAGCACCTGCGCAAAAGGCTGGCTCTGCAGAGGACCAATCGCATAAAGAGGAATTTCCATGGTTGGCGTCATGCCTGTGCTTTTTTCCTGTCTAAAAGAAAGCTCATAATAGTGAAGCCCGGTAGTAGAACCATTAGATAGGGTCACCAGCATATCAGGACTTGCGAGAATACACTCTTCCTTGCTGACCGAATATTCCAGCCGATCCAGCCATAATGACCCGCGCCCATCCCATATAACAAATAATCGGAAGCTGCTTCCACCAACGACGACCTTTTCATCCGGAGCCAAGCTTTTTGCTTCAAGCTTCAACAAGCTGTAGAACATCTCATTACCACCTTAATTGAGAACAATTATCGAAGTAAGACAAATTGATCGTATACTAAAACAAAAAGTCCTTCAACCGTTGCGTTGAAGGACTTTATTGCCAGCAGTAAGTTTATTTCTTGAACTGAGCCAATGCTTCATCCAATTGTGCGTCTAATGAGGTCGCATCGCCAAGTCCCCATTGATTCGTAACCGTATAAACATGATTATTTTTGAAAGCGTTAAGTCCTTTCAGAACTTCGCTGCCCATCAGATTATCAAAGGTTTGCTTCGTTACTTCCGAAGTATCGTCCATCTCTACGAATAAATGATCGGGGTTAATATCCGCCAATCCCTCAAGTGTTACGGTTTCCCAGCCAAAGTTCTCATCTTTGTCCAGCAGCGGCTGAAGCTTCGCAGGCGGTGCAAAGCCAAGCTGACGGTATAAGGTAAAGCCGCCGTTACGGACGCCGGATACTCCCATGTCCTGACCGGATACTATCAGAAGCAAGCCGGTTTCTCCCGGCTGAACATTGTTGCTGATCTCATCCTTCACGCTTTTTACTTTTGCCTCGTAAGTAGAAATCCAGCTTGCAGCTTCTTGTTCCTTCCCAAGCATAGCTGCCAGACTGTTCAAATGCTCGTATGGATCCGGTGACCAGAAAGCGAGCTTGGCTGTTGTAGCAATCTTCGCTAATTGGTTATACTCCGTTTCATCACCAGTGTCGTCTGTAATAATTAAATCCGGAGCAGCTGCAGTGACGCTTTCTACGTTTACCGGACGATCCCCTACCGTCTCAACACCGGCTAACAAATCACCATACGTTGTCAAATTATAATTCGTTGTGTAAGCAGGTTTGACACCCAAGGCGAGCAAGTCGCCAACATAGTTGATAGCTGCAATTTTTTGAGGCTGCGAAGGAATTTGCAGTTCTTTGCCTGTCGCGTCCTTATAAGCGCGGGTAGCCGGCTCATCTGCTGCTGCCGGTGTTGCTGTTGGAGCAGCCGATTCAGTTGCTGCGGCGTTATTGGCTGTTGTGTTTGTGTTCGAATTGGAGCAGCCTGCTGCGACCAGCACAATTAACAGGATCAGACTCCAAATGGTCGATCGGTATACGCGATTCATAATAACCTCCAATAATGATAATCGTTCTCATATGAATATAAAGGACTTCACTATCTTATAAAATGGACAAAACTGTGATTATATTGGTAGGAAAGTGTGATTGGGTGGATCATTCTCATGTCAGAAGAATAACCAGCTTAAGCGGAGGACACACAAAGCGGCAGTCCTGGACGAATAAATAACGTCCATAACTGCCGCCTTGTTATTATTTTTCAGGTTGCAGGCTCAATTCGAAGTTCTCATCACGCTTGCAAATCATTACACCATCCTGCACTTCGAGCCGTGCGGCTTGAATCGACGACCGCCGCTGCTCATAGCCTTCTTTCTCCCCTTCCTTCAGTCCGTTGCGCCCTGGATGGGTGAAATAGAAGATAATGGCCTCGTCTCCGGATACAACAACATCCGCGTGATGGCCGATCCATGCGTCGTCCTGACGGATACCAGGCATATCCAGTATCATGCCATTACGCTCCCAGTTGTCCAAATCATCCGAGCGATAAACACCTTGTCCTCTCCACTCGTCGATAATCATCCAGTAGCTGCCTTTAAACCGGAACACGTTAGGACCTTCATGCCCTCGATGCGTCAAGACTGGCCTCGCATTATGCCAATGATACAGATCATCGCTGTCTGCCGCATAAGTAGCCGATCCATTCTCTTCATCCTTATACCACATTCGGAAGCCTCCTTCGGGAAGCTCATGAATGCAAATATCGATTACGCGATTTGAGCTTAATGAGAGCGGTCCTTCCAAATGCCAATCGTTCAGATTCTTGCTTGTATAATGAATAATCCGGCGATCTCCTGTCCATTGCACCTGAATCCCCTGAATGTAGCTGACATACATATGATAAATGCCGTCATGCCAGTATATTTCCGGTGCCCAGAACGTATTGCGGCCCCATTCGAAATACATTAACCGAATCACTGCTTGTAACCTTTCCTTCGGTGGACAAGCTATGATCATCACGGTCCAATAGCATAACCCGCGAATTGGCGGTTACTTTTGCACTTTTGAGAATAGGACTGAAAATTGTGTAAAAATGCTTCGTTGGACGGGCATCCAGATTAATGGAGCCGGAGTAAGTCATCTTCTGCACAGGAGCCGTCGTTTCATCCTGCCCTTCACCAAGCCGCGTCAGCAGCTTTCCGTTCCGGTCATAGAGCTGAATTCCCCGGATATTGGGTTTAATCGACATCGTATTGGCGAATACCGATAGCAGCTCACGGTTCATCAGTACCTGATCCAGAATGTCATCGGCATTGTTATAGGTCTGCACCGTAGGGCTGTAGAACAGAAAGGTGGATATCCCTTGCATATCACTGTCAAAGCTCGTCATCTTCTCATTAATCTGAAGCAGAATCGTATTCACGGATGCCGTTACTTTCTTTTCAATAATTTGCTAGGCAATCCGGTTCGTAATGATATAATTAATAAGCGCAGGGTAACCAGCATCAAAGATATCAAGATTAAGATCAGGCTAGGCTTCCAGATACGGTTCAGCATAGCTATCCCCTTCCGAAGATGACTTATCGTGCACTTTTCACAAATCGTTTCACAGGCAAATAAAGAACCCCCTAGAATTTCATTGGATAGACCCGCAGGTTTTCCAATATTCATTCTAAGGGGTGTTATTGACCGAGACTTAATTTACCGAATCTTCTTAACAGGTATCCAATACTCGATTTCTATTTCTTCTGTCATAACTTGCATCTCCGCGCCTGCTCGAATCTCTGGCCCAACCTGTATCGTAGGACCTTCAACTTGCTCATAACCTGAGGATGGGAACCATTCTCCGTATATCTGCTGCCATTTCTCTGGTCCCCAAGGCACTTTTACTTCAACTACGACCCATGTCATTCCCGGTATATCTAAGCAAGAAAACTTATCCGGACATGTCTCAGTTGATGCCACTGATAAATAGTAATCGTAATCCTGCTTCCCACGACTAATGCCTTCTCCAACATTTACATGCAGAATTCCCGATGGCTCCACATTATTAAGTGATTTTAGCTCGGCATATGTTTCAAGATCAGTTGATCTCCACACTTGTTCGACGCCGGGATGTTCATTCATATTAATAGGTGCAACACGATTAGTGATGCCGATGACTTGAAATGCTTCCTTGTTTTCAATCCTGAATTTCATAGGTTCGCCTCCTCCAATAGATAAACGAAAGGTCATTGGAGGATATGCTTTTAATGATTGACTCGATATTCTCATCTCTGTTGGTGTAATTCCATGCTGGCTTTGAAAAGCGCGGGTAAACGCATCCGGTGAATGATATCCATACTTCATAGCAATATCAATCACTTTGGCTGTACTGCTCTGCAATTCAAAAGCTGCAAGCGTCAAACGTCTGCGCCGAATATATTCTTGAAGAGAAATACCGGCCAAGTAAGAGAACATTCGTTTAAAATGATACACCGAACAATAGGCAAGCCTTGATAATTTCTGTTCATCGATTTCATATTCCAGATTTTGCTCAATGTAGTCTAATGCCTTATTCAAATTCTCTAATACATTCATCCAATAACCTCCCTTCTCTCCTAGAGTAGCAGGAAATGCTGCAATTCATCCGACTCTGTCCGTTCAACTATTGCAGGTTGTATAGCATTTTATTAAGGCATTAACTAAATCTATTTGGCTTCATTTACAATACCATATTGCTGTGCCGGAAGAAAAAGGACCACTCCCGAAGAGTGGTCCTAGTGGTCCTAATTAAATGTTAAATGAAATCCGCTTTGCACGAAGTTCACATTCGGATAGGCGATATTTCTCGTTACCAGATTATTAAACGTTGCGGCCCCATTACCGGTATAGGTGTAGATCGCGGCGCCCAGATGGGTGGTCGAGAACCTTGATGTGGTTACTCCGTCTTTACCGGTTCCATCAATGGTGACATTATTAAAGACAATATTCTCGAATCCTCCGCCATAACCGAATTGTATCGCATCCCGCTGCGCGTTGAGGATATCGATGTTGGTAAAGGTAACATTTTTGATAGAATCATTGGAAGCTTCAAGATCAATCGCTCCCCGTTCCCCGTTGTATAAATCCTGACTCGTACCACTATTAATAATGGTCGTGTCAGAAATCGTAATCCCCGTATTGTTCTGGAAGTGGTATCCCGGGAAAACTGTGTTGAGACGAACGCCAGAACCTCCAACGGTATCGATAATAACGTTGTGGTCTGCTTTGTGCCCGCTGCCGCCAAAGAAAGCAATACCCGCAGCACGCCAGTTGTTCTCAATTGTGTTGTAGGAGAAAGTATTATTCACTCCCGCGGGTGCGCCGTTCGTATTACTCGTCCAGACCGCCAGAGCATCATCACCGTTATTACGCAAGCTGCTATTGCGGACGATGGAATTGCTTGTTCCTTGCGAGAAGTTGACACCGTCAGCCAAGTTATTCCGGATTCGGCTGTTCTCGATTGTCAGCCCATTGGCATAAATCGCCGGCGTATGAGCATAATCTCCTACCCAGAAGCCGCATTCAAAATGCTCCACCCATACATCATGGATCTTGGAGTTCGTTCCGAAGTTGTCCATGAAGCCTTTATAAATCGCATTCTGTCCATAGCGGGAGCGGAGCTTGGAATTCAGATACATGTTGCTGAAGTCCAGCTTGCCTGTAATTCGGAGCGAGATCCCCCCGCCTGCCGCATTAGGATTGGTGAACTGGATATTCGTATGCCAGTAACCGGCACCTGTAATCGTCATATTATTGATCATATTGCTGACCGAACCAATCTCCCACATATTGCCCAGATGGAATGTTCCTTCCGGAATATATAAGGTTTTGCCGGCTGCAACAGCTGCGGTGACAGCAGACTTGAAGGCGGCCAGATCATCTTGACCATCATTGGCAATTGCACCGTAATCCGTTACCGATACGGCATTTGCAGGCTTGGCAATAGCCGTTGGCACAGGTTCAACCTCAATAAAATCTACTCCGTACTCAAGGTTATCTCCATTACCTTTCTGAATCCGAATGGTATCTCCCGGCTGAAGCGGGGTATCCAGCTTCCAATGCACTTCATCAAACCGGAATAACGGCCTTCCTCCGCCAGGAGCATCCGCCGGCATATCTCCCGAGAAATATTGCCAATTATAGTAGGATGATAAGGCAATGGTTTTTACTTTTGTATTATTCACATAGACATCTAACGAACCGTTCAGGCCCATTCCGTCTGACGAATCAGGCATTGTAAATCTCATCGTAATGCCTGCACCGCCCTCACCCTGCCTCACTGTCCATTGCAGATAGGAGCCGTTAGAAGGAAGGGTTATATATTTTTGCCCGGATGCTTCCGATGCTATAAGAGCTTGATCAAAGGTTGGAGCAGACTGCAGGGTTGCACCGCCGCCGCGTGTTGCGTCATCTGTGTCGTAACGGCTGTACGGCACACTTGCACCACGTAGCGAATAAACAACCAGGTTAGCTGTACTTACGTTATTCGCTTGCTTGGCCGTCACCTCATTGACGTCTGCCGCAATGGTTGTTGTAACCGTATAATTGCCATTAACCGCTGACCAGGACCCGGGAATGCTTACATTCGCAGAGGCTCCAGCAGCTAAAGCTCCATTGTATGACCCGCTAAACGTTTGGATAGTAGAACCGCCTGAATTTTTAAGAGCAACAGTAATTGCATGCGATCCGCCTGCGGAGGCAATGGTTCCCTGGTTTTTCAGATTAACTGTGAATGCAACCGTATTTCCGGCAACGAGACTGCTCGGTGACCATGAAGTCGTTCCAATAAGATCGGCGCTTGCAACCTGCGCGACAACTAAAGAAGCTGCGCTCGTGTAACTGTTATTGGAATCGCTAAGCTCAATAATCGCATTGTTCTCATCTGCCTTGGCGGTGACTGAATAGGTTGCTGCTGTCTTTGTCCCGATGTTTAAGGACACTGCAGCGGATGCACCGGCAGCTAATGCACTTACTGGAGCAGCTCCTGCAAGCTCATTGTTCAAGTAGAAATTAACCGTAGATGCTGACGAGCTTGCATTGCCGTCATTCTTAACCGTTGCGTTAAGTGTGATGTTGCTGGATTCGTCCGGAGCTACAGGTGACCAAGACAGGCCTGTAACGATCAAATCCGGATTAGCTGTCGCTGTGCCAAACACCTGAAACTCCGCAATTTGACCTGCCGGGGCTCCGGAATTTGCGGTGATGTTTAACTGAAGGCGTTTAACCGTCGCGGTAACCGGAATAGTCACGGTATTGCCGGTCGCCGGGTTAAAGGTATAGGTTTGTGAGGAGACGAGATTACTGAAGCTCGTAGTCGTCTGATTGTGGCCAAGCACTTGAATCGTTTGAGTACGGGTGCCCCACTCTGCAGCAGGATTCAGCTTCAGGACGATGGATGTAACATTATAATTTTTGCCAAGATCAAGGGTTAATGTACTGGGATTGCTTCCGCCTTCCCAATACGTACTCGTGTTATTATCGTTAGCGTTCGAGGCCGCATAAGTTTGGGTGCTGGTGGACGCCGTTATGTTCTTGCCAAGTGCGATATTATCAGATGTTGGCGGTGTTGGTGTTGGTGTTGGTGTCGGTGTCGGTGTCGGTGTTGGTGTTGGTGTTGGTGTTGGTGTTGGTGTCGGTGTCGGTGTCGGTGTCGGTGTCGGTGTTGGTGTGCTGGAAGCTGTTACTTTGATCTCGTCAATGTTGATGTTAGCGGAATCGCCCGCATCGTATTTGTAAGCAATGGTATTGTTACCGGCATTAAGGGATAATGTTTCGGCCTTTGTGTCCCATGTATCCCAATTCGCCAGATTAGGCAGCGATGTCTGACCAATCTTTGTTCCATTGACATAAATACTGATTGTCCGCGCAGCGCCATTCGCATTCGCGTACTTCAATGCAACCTCATAGCTTCCTGCTGCGGACACGTTAGCGGTAAAGGCGGTTGCTGCACCTTGCGTCCAGTATCCATCTACAAAACCGGTACCGGAGAAGCCGGTATGATCGGTATTCACCTTGGCTCCGCCTGACAAGGCTGCTGACTCCGCTTGGTATGTACCAGGAGTTGCGGGGGCACCCGCTCCATAAATTTCGAGCTCGGATAACTGTGCTGCCGGCCAGCCTGTATTGGCTGTGACATTCAAGCGCACATAACGGGTACTTGTTGCAGCAAAGTTGATGGTAACCGCATTATTAGAAACACTAGGATCAAACACATAGCTGGTTGAAGCCACAATGTTTGTAAAAGCAGATCCGTCTGCACTTCCTTGAACTGCCAAGGTTTGTGTGCGTGTACCCCAGCCTGCTGGCAGCTTCAGTACAATCTGATCGATGCTTGTATTGGCACCAAGATCCACTTGTATCCATTGCGGAAATGCTTGATTTGCACTTTCCCAATAAGTCGCTTGATTACTGTCTTTGACATTGCCCGGTGCATACGTTTGAGATTGTCCGCTTGCCGTAATGGTCTTGCCAAGAGCTAAATTCTGACCACCGGCAGCGGAAACAGGCCTTCCGACAGACATAAGCAGGCTGGTTAACAGCATCGTTGTAATTAGCAGCCATGCCACATACTTGTTGCGCATTATATTCCTCCTCAATTATAAATGCTGATCTAGCATTAATCCCGGAAGCGTTTACAGGTTGTCCCCTCACTGGTCCTCCTTTCATTGGCGTACCTCTAATTATAGGAACATCATGCATGCGGCAATAAGATGTAATCCTACGGAAAATGTATGCGATTCCAAGATTATGAATAAACACAAGGTGAAATGGCTGTCGCCATCCTTTGATGGCGGAGCGCATTTCAATCCGGAGAATTCTAAGCCCTATTTATAAGACAAACTAATTAATTCTTAGAACTACAAAAAAACCGCGTTAGACGCGGTCTGCTCAAACAAGGTATCTTCAAGCCTTGTTAATTATAAGTCATCCAAACCGTATTTCCTACAACCTCGAACTGCTGTTTAAACCAAAAGTTGCGTGATTTATCCAGCGTGTATACGTACATCTTTTTATTCGGGTATTTCGCTTTCAGCCAATTGATGAAATAGGCCGCATACCCTTTTCCTTCATGCTCCTTCAGAACATCGAGTACTTCGATAAACACAAAGTTGGTTTCGTACTTAATTTCAATATAGAAATCCTTCTCCAGATATCTCTCATCAGGATGAAAATAATCCTTCTCCGCTTTCTGAATTAACTGGTTGCCCTGTGCGTACTCGCGAATGATGCCGTATCCAACCATCTCATCATCATTCTCGATGATATAAATCTCTTCCGGTAACTCCGATTGGTCCTTCTTGCTCAGTTCCCCTGCATGATAACCTGAGCTTAACTCACCTAACAGATCTTGCATTTCTTTATCGAATGGTTTGGTAATAATGGAAGGCATGGATATCTCCTTTGGCTGATTCATCATTCTATAGTCATTCTCTGCTCCTCTTGCACAATACAGCATGAATGGATTGTAGTCAAACTTAATCGCCAGCTCGAGAAAAAAAGCAGCGCACCCGGTTAGGGCGCACTGCGTAGAACAACTTCAAGCCATTAATTAATAGTAATATTGTCCACGGTTACCGTCGCGGTATCCGCATACCATACCCTATATTCCAGATTGCGATTAAGGGTCTGATTGAAGGACAGGCTGAAATCCTGATACTGATTCGCGGACGTGAACTGCTGCCTCGTAATGGTTGATTGCGTCACTACGGAATTAGACGCCGCATCCCACACATCAATAATCGCAACAGTGGCATTATCGGCTGTGTTATTATCCACCTTCAGCCGGTACGTGACAGCACGGTTCCCTACCGGAACATTTGTATCGTATGGGCCATACATCATATGTCCTGTGCCATCAAGTGTTGGCGTGGCCTGCCAGCCGTCACCGTTCAGGCGGCCCTGAGCATGCCCAACCACGGAGCCTTCCGCTTCATATTTACCGATGCTTTTCGTCACTGTCACCTTATCTATACTGATTGTAGCTTTATCCCGGTAATAAGCCCTGAACTCCAGACTGCTTCCCGAAGGATTATTAAAGGATAGGCTAAAGTCCTGGTACGTATTGTTTTTCTTAAACTGATTACGAGAGACATCCACCGTTGCGAGGATCTGCCCGGTTACATTATCCCTTACGTCCAATGTCACAACATTATCGTTCGTGCCGGTGATGAAATCGATCTTCATCTTGAAAGCAACCGTATTGCGTCCTGCAGGAATGGTATTGTCATAATTGCCCGACAGCATATACCCCGCATTATGCGCACTTACGTTAGCCGCCCAATCGCTGCCGCTGGCAGCACCTGTTGCATGGGAGAAAGCACTCTCCGCCTCATATTGCTTCACTACGGCAGAAGGATCAATCGGCAGCTGGTTTTGCTCCCGCATTAATTGGAAGTACGTATCCGGTCTGACAAATACGAGATTGCTGTTGCTGCTGAAATGATTCACCGCATTGACGATCATCTGATACGAAACATCCCATGGATTAGACTGAATGCTGACGAAACGCGGTGCAGTTCCATCCCAGCCCGCAATCGCATTATTAATCTCGGAAATAATGGTCGCTTCCGAGTAACAGTATGTCGCACTCAGCCCTTGAGTCGGCAGCGAATTGCCGTAGACGGTAATTGGGCTGCCGGCATTTTGACCTGTTAAGCCTAATAATGACGGAGCATATTGGGCGAAGCTGTTTCCAACGTTTGGATTAATACCGCCGGTAATTGTATTCCAAATAGTTGCAACCTTTAATCCCGCACGATTCATATAATCATTGGACAAGGCTACGAAACTATCCAGATAAGTTTGATTTCCCCAAGAGTTCGGATACGTATAGCCGACACCGGAAGGTCCTGCTATTAAGGCATCGTTAGGAGTTGCGGAATTGTACAAATAATTCAGCACGCCTGGCATCGCATCGAGCATAGCAGGAGATACCGTCCAGCCCAGCGGTACAGCTCCACGGTTAGGCGAATCCCAGATTTTCTTGAAACGATGCTCCATATACTGCAGATTGTCACCATCACTCAATATGAGCGAGACATAAATCTTGTTCTGAAGCGGCGGCTTGTTTGGTACAGGCTTCACATTAACCGTCCGGGACATGCCGCCGAATACGGTCAGATTGGAGGACCAGTCGCTGGCAACCGTAGAAATGCCATATTCGGAAGCTGCTTGAACGCCAATTGCCTCATCCGGCCACCAGCCCATATAGATTCCGCTGCCGTATGGCATATCGGAGAAGAAGCTTTGAAGCAGCGTTTTTTCCGCAGGCACTGACGGATCCAGCCATACGACAGCCGTACCGGTTGCCAATGCGTACTCGCGCAAGGCTCCTTTAATTCCCGGATTTAAGCCGATAATGAGTTTATGCGGCAGCGAGGACCAATAATGGTCGTGCAAATATTGATAGACTTGCAGCTTCGTACTGAAATCTCCGCGAAGATCATCCAGGATAGGCAGACTATACGGCGCGGAGGTCAGCTTGCTGACCAGGCTTGGCGGCGCTACAATCCCGCCGGTTTGCCCTGCAATGGTAGTAGCCAGATTGATCGTATCCGGTACGGCAGTATCGTAAACGACAATCCCGTTAATCTCGCTGGCATATTTGGTAATCAGTGACCAGTTATCCGCCACGTCTGTATGCCCGAGGCCCAAATCATTCAGCCATTTGTCTTTCCCGTCCTCATTTCTGACGTTATCATCATAGGTGTAAATTCTTGGCTGCGTTTTGTTGACAAGCCCCTTCAGCGTGGTAAATACAACGGCTTCATCCGATTGTCCTTGTTGGACGGTGCCGACAGCATCCACTTTCGTATAAGCACGACCATACCAATAAACCCGGAACTCCAGCGCATGTCCGGCGGTCGGGTTATTGTAGTTCAGCGTGAACCGCTCATAAGAGCCGACTTTCGTCCATTCCTGACGGGTAATATCGCGGGTAGCCAGAATCTGTCCGTTATTATTGTCTCTGACGTCAACGGTAACAATGACATCATTATTCGCTGTATTATTATCGATGATCATATCGAAGTAAGCCTGATTTGCTCCCGCCGGAATATCGGTAGTATACGGTCCGTATACCATGTGCTGATTAGGAGCGTCAATCGACGTTTGAGCAAGCCAGCCATTGCCGTCCAAATGTCCGGTACCATGTCCGACCTGCGTACCCTCCGCCTCATATTTATACTCCGACACCAAATTCATAACGTCAAGCGTGGATGCAGGTGTTGAGAAAGACGGAAGAATTTGTCCTGTTGGCCAGGATAATCCGGATGCCTCCGCTTTCGGAAGCCCTGCGAATGGAGCGGAGGCAGCCAAAATAACCGTTGCAAGGAATGCTGCACCTAATTTCTTATTCCATTTCATCTTAATCCTCCTTCAAGCATAAGTTTTGATCCTTACCGTTCAACTGCTAATGAGAGCCGCACCAGTTGCTTAAGATCATTCTCACTCTATCTCTCCTACCACCTGCCTTCACCCTTAACTTAAGTGTGCCGACATCAAGCTGCCCAATAAGCGCCAAAAAAACCATAAATGCCGCTTTTATATGTAAGCGCTTTATTTGTAAATATTATATCACTCATATTGTATATATTCAATATATCTATTTCAGTGTTCTTCCACTTATACAAGACATGGTTTATATTGGGATACAAGGTTATATCCGACCTAAGCAAAAGCAATTGAGGAGGTGGGCGCTTGAAACAGGCGGCAACCATTATGGTGCAGGGAACAGCTTCGGATGTAGGAAAAAGCGTGCTCACTACGGCTCTATGCCGCATTTTCGTACAAGATGGATGGAAGACAGCACCTTACAAATCACAAAATATGGCACTTAACTCCTATGTTACTCTCGATGGCAAGGAGATTGGCAGAGCGCAAGGTGTCCAGGCTGAAGCCTGCGGCATTGCAGCTGCGACCGATATGAATCCGATTCTGATCAAGCCGACCGGGGACATGAACGCTCAAATCGTCGTACATGGCAAGCCGCTAGAAGAAATGAGCGCTTGGCGCTACCGGGAGGAGTATATCCCTCTTGCCGAAGGCATCGTGATTGAAGCACTAGACCGCCTTCGTGCAGAATATGATGTCGTCGTGCTGGAAGGAGCCGGAAGCCCGGCCGAGATTAATCTCAAGGACCGCGATATTGTCAATATGCGTATGGCAAAGTGGGCCGATGCCCCTGTCCTGCTAGTTGCGGATATTGACCGTGGCGGCGTCTTTGCCTCTATTGTCGGAACGCTGGAGCTGCTGGAAGAAGATGAGCGATGCCGGGTAAAAGGAATTATTATTAATAAATTTCGCGGCGACATCAGCCTTCTGCAGTCTGGTCTGGATTGGCTGGAGGAACGTACCGGTATTCCGGTTCTTGGAGTAATTCCTCATATGCCAAGGCTAGATATTGAAGCAGAAGATTCTGTCGTACTGGAGAAGCGGCAGGAACAGCCAGGAAATGCAGACAAAGAGATCGATATAGCGGTCATTCGGCTGCCGCGCATCTCTAATTTCACCGACTTTGATCCATTGGAGGCAGAGCCGGACGTGTCACTTCGTTACGTGGAGAGCGCGGATCAGCTCGGACAACCGGATATCCTGATTATTCCCGGATCAAAAAATACGCTTGCAGACCTGCTCTATCTGAAACAGTCCGGCCTTGCGGAGGCTGTCGATAAGCAGGTGAAGAAGGGCCGCTTTCTTGCCGGGATCTGCGGAGGCTACCAAATGCTTGGACGCAAGCTGCTGGATCCAGAGCAGGTTGAATCCGTTCATGGAGAAGCGGATGGACTTGACTATCTCCCGCTGGTCACGACGTTTTATGCAGAAAAAAGAACGGAACGCTTCAGCGGACTTGCAGTCTGCACTCATCCCGCTTGGCCAACCATGCAGGGACTTGCCATTGAAGGCTACGAAATTCATATGGGCCAGACCACTTCTCTTGCACGGGTTCATCCCCTTCTATCCAATAACGGTCAACCCGAAGGAGCAATATCGGAGGAAGGCCGAATTTTCGGGACATATGTGCATGGCATCTTTCATAACGACGAATTCCGAAGACAATACCTGAATATGGTGCGTATTCATAAAAATCTAGCTCCAATCGAAGAGATCCTGCCTTTCCGCAGCAGGCAGATTGAAGCCTTTGACCGATTAGCCAGTCATGTCCGCACTCATCTGGATATGGAACAGCTCTACAATATCCTGGGCATCCAATCGCGTATAGCAATAAAGTAACTTTCGCCTTAATAAGCCCTTTACACACGACCCTTCGCATGAGGCACCTACGTTGGATGGAATCCAGTAGAATTAGCTGAAAAGGAAGACGAACCGGGCTACGCTGGATTCGCTCCAGTAACTTTCGCCTTAATGAGTCAATTTGCTCCAAATTAGCTGATTACACTGTACGAACTCCAATGTAGCTCACGCTCTCGGGTCAAAACGCCACATTATACTGCATGAAATCCAACGTAGGAGGACAACCAGAGTCAATTGGGTTAAATTGGGTTAGTCGATTCGTATCTCACAGTAAGATAATAAAATGAGGTACAAGGTGCCTAACCCAAAATTAAAAGGCTGTCATCATAAGTCATTCATTGACTTATGTGACAGCCTCCTTTGATCGTTATACTTATTCCAGCATCTCTTTTATATGCCGCGCAACCGTTTCTCCAAGCTTCCTGTGCATATCAGCTTCGAAGTGAAGCCCGTCTACTTCGCTCGTTATAATAACGGAAGAAAGATCCAGAATGCTTGCATCCGTGTAGGGCTTCAGCTTGTTAAAGGCCTCACCCAGCCTTTGCGACTTGGCTTCGCCTCCAGCGAATATGCTGGCAGACAGCCCCATCTCTTTGATCGGAGGCGGGACAAGCAGCAAAACCTTGGTATTCTTATTCTCTGCCCTGCCGGGCAATGTGGATTGTATGAGCTGGGCAAGCGATAAAACGCTGATTGCAATATCAGCGGCAGATACCGCATAGCGCTGCTTCAAGTCATTGGTTCCCAGCATGAGGACCACCAGATCCAATGGCGCGTGGGAGCGTAAGCAGGGCACCAAATATGCCTTTCCGCTCATTACGCCTTCCACGGGATCCTCCCATACCGTTGTCCGTCCCGGCAGTCCTTCCTCAATAATCTCGTAATCCTCTCCCAGCAGCTCCCGGACTACTCCTGTCCAGCGGATATTCCGCGGGAACCTTCCTCCTCGCGGATTCAAGCCATATGTGTTGGAATCTCCAAAACATAATACCGTTTTTGTCATTCCGCCAGCCTCCGCCTTACTCACAGCTGTATTCTTGCAGCCGTTCCTCATATTGATGGAGCAGCTTATAGAAAGCTGCGGTGCTGGCAGTCAGACCACCTTCTCGATTGCGAGCAAGCCACAGCCGTTCGAATTCGTCAATGGCAGTCTGAAGCTCCAGCTGCAATTGCTTCAGCCAACCCCGCTCGGCTGCAGAATCAGCCAGCTCCTGATGGTAAATATATCGGTGAAGCCCAGCGCCTTGTTTGATCAAACGCAGCGTATTCATCAGCTCGTCCTTAGCCAGAGGAGCCTCGGAGCCAAAAAGCTCCAGCGCTTCAATCTCCTCCCGGCGAGCTTCAAGCCATTCATCTATTTCTGAGTAGCGGTAGTCAAGCCGGAAAGGCGTGCCGACGCCTCCCAGAAGCTTCGCAATCCGAGGAAGCAATTGAGTGTCCCGCTCAAGCTGCTCTTGCGAGGATAGCCCATGGTTAAGCAAATAACTTGTATAAGTTCCGTTCTCGATCGTGCAATTCTCCAAGCGGCAGTAACGGCCAAGCGTCAGCAGCAGTTCGGCGCCGTTGCCGCTGTGATCCTGAAGCATCCGCAGGGAGATATGATGCTTCAGCGCCTCCAATTGATTGAGATTTGCATTTAGCTGCCAGCTGGCACCGGCTGCATAAGCATAGCCGGGATAACTGATGGACGGTACCTGCCAATGTCCGCCATCGCCCCAATCCGCGACAATAACTCCTGCAGCTCCATACGTCTTGCCGTTCCTTGCCGCATCAGCGATATTGGCCAGCATATTATCCGTACGGCCGGCAATGGAAGACCAGCCGCTAGTTCCCGGACAAACATAATACCGGATGTTGTTCTCATGCAGCGCTTTGCAATGCGGTTCATACGGGATAGGAGCATCATAATTCCAATGCAGTACCGTAACATCATCAGGCACCTGGCTCATCAGCTCTGGATGATGCGTGAGCACATCCCCCCACATCATAGGCTTCTTGCCATGACTGCGTGAAATATCGAACATTTGCTCTGCATACTCCATATAAAGCTGGCCGACACCAATCTCGTCTGCCCGCTCTTTGCTTGCGCCTGTACCAAGTCCAAACGGCTCATCCATATTCAAATTGACGTAGCCGGAAGAGAAGTTTGGCAGCAGCTCGTCAAACAAATCCTTTGCAAGTGCAGCAGACCGTTCGTCTACCGGATTCATAGTCGTAGGCGGCAGCTTGAAGGACATTGGCGTTGGCATTCCGTCCGGATGCTCCGCCAGCTCCCGAAGCTCCGGCTTCGATAGGAATGGCCACATATGGCCGAGACAGTTCTGGCTTGGCACGAGATCGATGAAGCGAGCTGCCGCATAGGCATCCAGCTCCCGATATTCCGCAGCCGTCAATGGCGTTGCTTCCGGGAATAAGGCGCTGTACTTCTCATAATGGAAGCTATAGCCCTCCATATACAGCTGGAGATGGTTGAACTTCAGTGCGGACAGACGGTCGATATGAGCGAATAAAGTCTCCATCTTCGGTATTTTGTTCCGGCCGATATCCAGCATAACGCCACGAACAGGAAAATCCGGTTCATCCGCAATTAGGCAATGCACCCACTCCCCCCGCTGTGCCTCCATTATCTGGCCTGCAGTCAGAAGAGCATAATGCAGTCCTTGTGCTGTGCTGGCTGCAAACCGCCAACCTCCCGCATTCCACTCCATCACATAGCCTTGGGGATGAAGTTCGGAATGATGCTCGATAACAACAGGCGTAGCAGGATATTCCGTTGAGCCCTCGCCTGGAAGAAAGCGGGCAAGCCGCTTCCCGATCTCAAGTACTTCCGCCATCCGTTCAGCTTCCTTGCTAATAAGCTGGATATCAAAACGGACAGCAGCAGCTGAACGCTCTCCGGAAGATTGATAACTTCGCGGCTGCGGATACAGATACACAGGTGTTGTCATCGCTCAACCCCCTGTTCTTGACCATTAAGCTGCAGTAGAATTGCGGTAAGTCCCGCTTCCGTGAACTTCCCTCCGCTGAACGAAATGAGACCGCGGAGCGGCATATGCTCCATGAAAGCCCGCAGCATCGCGGTATGTTCTGAGGCTAGTCCGGCCGCAAACGGCAGATTCGCAATCAGTTGATTCACGAATTGTTCTCCCGTCGGGCTTTGGCTGATTTCCGACAAGGTGGAATTACGGTGGAACGGGACTTGGCGAACTGTTGTTGATTGCACGGTTACGAGCTCGGACAAAACGATGTCCCGTGAAGAGCGGCCAATCAGCACTTCGAATTCACCCGATTCAACCGTCCACTCGCGGAGTTCCTCGTTGTAGTAAGCGAAGCTTCGCTTATCCAGCTCGAAGACAACAACTTTGGATTCGCCAGGCTCCAGACTGATTTTATTAAAACCTTTCAATTCCTTATCCGGACGGATAACAGAGCTTTCCTTATCCCTTACATACAGCTGCACAACCTCCATGCCTGCCCGCAGGCCGGTGTTGGTCACCTGAACAGTTACTCGCAAAGAATCGGTATCCTTCAACGTCTTCCTGTCAACGACAAGCTCTGAATAATCAAAGGATGTGTAGCTCAGGCCGTGCCCGAACGGGAATAACGGCTGGATATTCTTCTTGTCGTAATAGCGGTAGCCAACGAATATTCCTTCCCTGTACTCGACCTTATTTCCCTCGCCTGGGAAGAAGAGATACGATGGATTGTCGCTTAATTGCACAGGGAACGTCTCCGCGAGCCGGCCGGAAGGATTAGCATCGCCAAACAGCAGATCAGCAATTGCACCGCCAAGCGCCTGTCCGCCCAGATAAGCTTCCAGTACGCCTTTGGCACTGCAAAGCCAAGGCATCTCGATTGGCGACCCGTTGCTAAGCACAACAACCAGATTGGGCTGCGCCTTACCTACTGCTTCAATCAACGCCACCTGATTCGCAGGTATCCGCAAATGCTTACGGTCAAAACCTTCGGATTCATAGCGGCTCGGCAATCCTGCGAACAAGATGGCAACCTCCGATTCCACAGCAAGCTGAACAGCTTCTGCCATAAGTGCCTGATCCGGTTCCTCGCCGTTCAACTCGTAACCCTTCGCATAACGAAGCTCAGCCTGATCACCCGCTGACTTCGCAAGCTCCTCGCTAATATCCTCCAGCCGGGTAGGCCTTATTTGAGAGCTGCCGCTGCCCTGATAGCGCGCCTCCTTCGCCATCGCTCCGATCACGGCAATTCTCCCGCCTTTGGCAAGCGGCAAAATATGGTCATCATTTTTCAGCAGCACCATGCTTTCCCAGGCGATCTCGCGGGCCAGCCGATGATGCTCCTCCGGGTCAACTGTGGTGTCGGGACGGCGGTTGTCAACTGCCCGGAACACAATCGTCAGCAGCCGTTCGACAGCTGCATCCAGCATAGCCTCGTCAAGCTCGCCGCTGCGCACAGCCTCTACAATCTGCTGTTCACCTTCGCCATGGCTTGCCGGCATCTCCAGCTCAAGACCTGCAGCAAGACCCTTAACACGTTCATTTACCGCGCCCCAGTCCGACACAACAAAGCCTTCATGACCCCATTCGTCCTTCAGGATATCCGTCAGCAGCTCTTTATTCTCGGAGGCGAATTCTCCATTGACTTTGTTGTAGGCACACATAACCGTCCATGGCTGAGCCTGCTTCACAGCTCCTTCAAAGCTCGCCAGATAAATTTCACGCAAGGTTCGCTCATCTACAATCGAGTCGGAAGTCATTCGGCGATGCTCCTGATTGTTCGCTGCAAAATGCTTCAAGGAAGTCCCTACACCCTGACTCTGTACGCCAAGGATATGATTCGCCGCCATTTCGGAAGACAAGTACGGATCTTCTGAGAAATACTCAAAGTTTCGTCCGCAAAGCGGTGAGCGCTTAATATTCACTCCCGGCCCAAGCAGGACGGCCACGTCTTCAGCCTGGCATTCGCGTCCAAGCGCTTCGCCCATCCGCCGGATGAGGTCACGGTTCCATGAGCTGGCAACCCCTGCCGCAGAAGGAAAGCAAGTCGCCGGAACGCTGTCGAACAGGCCCAAATGATCCGCCGATGCCCGCTGCTTGCGAAGCCCATGCGGACCGTCCGTCACCATGACGGACGGAATGCCAAGGCGTTCAATGCCGCGGGTATGCCATGTATCCGCACCGGAACACAAACTCGCCTTTTCTTCCAGTGTCATTTGCGCAATAAGCGATTTTATATCTCTTAATTGACTCATTTCAGCATCTCCCCTTCACTGTTCAGATCAATTCCAGCAAGGCCGTTTGGACATCCCGGCTGTTTGGACCCACCATAATACGGAATTCTCCAGGTTCAGCCGCGTATCCGGCGGTTGGTGACCAGAATGACAGATCCGGGCCAGTGATCTCGAACACAATCTCACGGCTCTCCCCCGCTTCCAGCTGTACCTTAGCAAAACCCTTCAATTCCTTGACCGGACGAACAACACTGCCGTAGACGTCCTGTATATATAGCTGCACCGTTTCCTCACCTGCCAAGATACCGGTATTGGTTAACGTCACCTTTGCGCGGAGGATTTCCCCGTTCTTCATCTGACTCCGGTCCAATGTCAACTCGCCGTATTCAAACCGGGTGTAGCTAAGTCCGTAGCCAAACGGATAAAGCGGCTCATTGGGACCGTCCAGATATTTGCTGATAAACTTCTCGGCTGCATTCTCTGCCTTAAGCGGACGGCCAGTACGGAAGTGATTGTAGTACACCGGAACTTGTCCTGTATGCACCGGGAAGCTCATCGTCAGCTTGCCGGAAGGATTGTAATCACCCGTAAGCACATCCGCAATGGCATGCCCGGCCTGAGAACCGAGGAACCAGGTCTCCAGAATCGCATTCACCTTGCCCTCGAACCAATTAAGCACAAGCGGGCGGCCATTTGTCAGCACAAGTACGACCGGTTTGCCAACCGCCAGCACCGCTTCAGCCAGTTGCAGCTGTGACTCGGGAAGCTCCAGGCTCATCCGCGATGCTGCCTCGCCAGACATATCGCTGCTCTCTCCCAATGCCAGAACAATAAGATCAGCTTGTCGCGCTTGCTCTACCGCAGCCTCGATGCCGCCTTCCGTTGGAGCATTTACACCGCAGCCAGCGGCAAACAATAGCCGCTCATCTGTAAAGCCCTTTTCCTGCAGTCCCTCATACAAAGTCACCGTTTCATGGCCATACCGGGAGAACTGCCAAGGTCCCAGCAGATCCTTGCTGTCGGCAAACGGACCAATCAGCGCGATTGTACCCGTATTTTTCGCCAAGGGAAGCACTCCGTCATTTTTCAGCAATACGATGGACTTGCGTGCCAGCTCTCGGCTGGCCTGCAGATGCGTTGCGCTGAAATGATACTCGAGCTCTTTCTCCGGACGAATATAGCGGAATGGATCATCCATCAGGCCGGTCTGATACTTAAGCGTCAAAATCCGGCGTACGGCATCATCCAGCTGCGACTCCAACAGCTTGCCTTCACGAATCAATTCAGGAAGATGATCATAGGAGCGAGTGACCATCTCAATATCCATGGTCGCATCCACCGCATGCTTGGCTGCTTCCTTGGCATTCTTCGCATAGCCATGCTCAACAATCTCGTCTACAGCTCCATAATCCGAGATCAGAATACCGTCAAAGCCAAGCTCATCCCGAAGCAGATCCTTCAGCAAATAGGAATTAGCGGCAACCGGAATGCCCTGATAGATGTTGAATGCATTCATGACTGAGCCTGCACCTGCTTCAATGCCCGCCTGGAATGGCGGTAAATACAAGTTCCGGAGCGTCCCCTCCGAGAAATCAACCGTATTGTAATCTCGTCCGCCCTCTGCCGCTCCATACCCGATAAAATGCTTCAGACAGGCGATAATCGTCTCTTCGTCAAGAAGACTTCCCCCTTGAAAGCCTTCCACCTGTGCTTTTGCAATCAATGCTCCCAGGTACGGATCTTCACCGGCACCTTCTACGACACGCCCCCACCGGGGATCACGGGAGATGTCGACCATTGGACCATGGTTGTACATAATGCCCGAAGCGCTTGCTTCCTTTGCCGAGATCGCGCAGGCTTCCCGGATTGCCTCCATATCCCAGCTGCAAGACCAGGCCAGCGGAACCGGGAATATCGTCTGGGCACCATGAATGATATCTCCGTTAAAAAACAAGGGAATGCCATGCGGCGACTGCTCAACCGCAATCTTTTGCAGCTCGAATACCCGGCTGATGTCAAATGCTCCCAGCACTGAGCCTGCCCGGCCGTCGGCAATCAGCTTCTCGGGCGGATCGGACTGAACGTTGCCGCCAAACGAGAAGTTGGAGGCCATGCACTGGCACATCTGTCCAATCTTGTCATCCAGCGACATCCGGCTGAGCAATGCCTCTACCTCATTCGCAATTTCCTCCGTTGTACGATTAATCACTTGTTCCTTGCGATAAGGCTTCACTGTCTGCACTAATGCTTCCGACAGGAAAGGACCGCGTCCTTTCTCCCCTTGCAGATCAAACGATCCAAACAGCGGAACATACAATTTGCCGGTGAAGGATGACTCGCCAAAGGCCAGCTCTGCCTGTACCTGTTCATCGGGCTTCCAGAAAGCATTTCCGGTTCCCCGCAAGCTGTTGCCCTCTGCCGTAACCGACTCCATCCGAATCGGCAGCGGAATCGGTTCCATCGCAATGTCGAGTGTATAATCGGCTTTTCTCGACACCTTAAATTGCAGCTTCAGCTTTAATCGCGGCGTCTCCACGAAAGCATGCCATATTCCAATCATGTTTCTCATTCTCCCTTCAAGCTAGTTTGAATCGGATCAATCAGCCTTAGCCTTTCACAGCGCCAATTGTCATCCCTTTAACGAAGTACTTTTGGAAAAAAGGATAAACGAGCAGGATCGGAATCACACCAATGACCGCAATCGCCATCCGGAACGTTTCACTTGGAAGCTGTGCCAAGGCCTGTGTCGTACCCATACGGCTGTTGGAGGTCAAAAACTGTATATCGCTCATAATGCGGTTGAGTACATTTTGCAGGCTGAACAAATCCGGGTCCGTCACAAACACAAGCCCGTTATTCCAGTCATTCCAATAGCCAAGCGCCTGGAACATGCCGACGGTAGCCAGAATCGGCATCGAGAGCGGCAGGATAATGCGGAAATACGTCTTGAATTCACCCGCTCCGTCAATAGCCGCAGATTCCAATACCGCAACCGGAATAGTCGTCTTGAAGAAGGTCCGCATCAGCAGGACGTTAAAGCCATTCATCAGCAGCCATGGAATAAGAAGGGCGAACAGCGTATTTTTCAAATGAAACACTTGGGTGTAGATCAGATAAGTTGGCACAAGGCCGCCGTTGAATAAAAGCGTGAAGAAAACAATAAACGCAATGGTCTGTCCGCCGGGCAAGTCTTTGCGCGACAGCGGGTAAGCCAGCAGCGATGTCATGATCAGACTGGCTGTCGTTCCGATCACCGTAACCAGGATCGTTATGCCGTAAGCATGGAAAATTTGACTGGATTGATTCCACAAATACTCATAGGCTTCAAAGCTGAAGGCGGTTGGAAACAGCGTATAGCCATGGGTTACAATAGCCGACTCATCGGTAATGGAAGCCATGAACAGCAGAATAAACGGCAGGATACAAGCGGCCGAAAGAGCGATCATAATGATATGCGACGTCCACTGCCAAATCCGGTTTTCTTTATCCATAACAAGGACTCCTTTCTAGAACAACGCGTTCTCTTTGTTGATTTTGCGGACAACCATATTGGAGACAAGCACGAGTACGAATCCGACTAATGACTGGTAGAAGCCGGCCGCGGATGACATGCCAACATCTCCAAGCTGCATCAAGCCCCGGAATACATAGGTGTCGATTACGTTAGTTGTGGAGAACAAAGCTCCCGAGTTCATTGGGACCTGATAGAACAAGCCGAAGTCCGAATAGAATATCCGGCCGATGCCAAGCAGCGTCAGCATAATGATGACCGGCGTAATCATTGGAATTGTGATTTTGCGGATTTGCATCCACTTGGAGGCTCCATCCAGCTTCGCTGCCTCATAATACTCCGGATCGATGCCAATGATAGCTGCCAGGAACACAATGCACGAGTATCCCGCTCCCTTCCAGAGATGGACGATCGTGAGGATATACGGCCAATACTTCGGTTCGTTATACCAGTTAACCGGATCAATACCCAGCGCGGGCAGCACGGTCTTATTCAGGAAGCCCGTATCCATGCTCAGCATGGCATATACGAGATAGCTGACCAGAATAATCGAAATAAGAAAAGGCAGGATAAGGACACTCTGATACAAGCGCGATGCGAACTTGTTCCTGATCTCGTTCAGCAATATAGCAATCGCGACTGCCACAGCTAGTCCAAGCACAATAAATACGCCATTATAGAGTAACGTATTGCGAGTAATGAGCCAGGCATCACTTGTTTTGAACAGGTATTCGAAGTTTTGGAATCCAATCCAATCACTGTGCCATAGTCCCTTGCGGAAATTGATGTCTTTGAAAGCGATCGACAAGCCGAACAACGGCATGTAGTTGTTGATAGCCAGGTATGCAAGTCCTGGCAGCAGCATGATGTACAGCGGTATGAACCGGCGAAGGCTTCTTCTTTTGTTGCGATGCGTGATGGTAGTCACCGCTTCTCTCCCCTTTCTGTTCGGCTGATTGCCGATTGTACCCTTATCGTAATGAATTTCAGGCTGCCCCCTCTACCGCGCGAACGACTTCAGTCTTGCGCTTTACCGACCTTCATCACACTTCAAAAAGAATGCATAATAGCATACATGCAAAAAAAACCGACCAATTCGAAATTGGCCGGTTAAGTGATTCAATTGGCTTGCAGCTCTTTCTTATTGAACAGAGTTCGCCTGCGCCCATGCATCCAGTTGTTTTTGCTTCTCAGCAATAATCTTGTCGATGCCCGCTGCCTTCAGCTTGGAGATAAATTCCGGCAGCACTTTCTCCGGATCAACGCTGCCCGTTTCAAGCGGCATTTCGTATTGCGTAATGACGTTGGATACCGCTGCATATTCCGTCTTGACCGGCGTAGGGTCAAAGCCGAAGCCCAGCGCCTTGGAACGTTTCGCAGCTTGATTAAACTCGCTCATCTTGCTCCAGATATCCGGATCATTGCCTTTCATAACATACGATAAGAACTGATTGCCAAACATCCAGCCAAGCGGCATGTTGTAACCGGTCGTAGCCGCATCAACGCCTGCCGGGTAATCAATGACATTCTCTTCGCCTTGCGCTTTCACGTAATGAGTGCCTTCAATCCCCCAGTCGAGAAGATTGACGATATCCTTATCCGAGTACATCAAATTCAGGAATTGAACCGCTTTGTCCTCCAGCTTGGTGTTAACCGGAACCCCCCACATAGCACCAGTAACCGTACTTGTCATTGCTACGGCCGGGAGCAGTTCAGCGGTAACAAGCGTTGTACCCGCCGCCTGGGATTCCTGCTCGGCAAAGCCCGGCTTCATGCCGGCAAAATAAGCAAAGCCTTTATTGGATTTGATCAATTCCCAGGTTGTTGTCTTATTGGTCGCGGAATCCTTCATAATATAGCCCTGCTGGTACCAGTCGCGAAGTCTGGAGAGCAGATCTTTATATTCCTGCGTTTCATAAAGATTCACAACCTTGAGGCCGTTATCGTAACCCGGCAGGACACCAATGCCGTCTCCCAGACGGTCATAGAACAGGTAGTTATCCAGATACGTCTGACCTGGTGAAGATGGAATAAGCGGAGCAAAACCTTCCCCGTCTTTGATCGTCTTCAGCACATTGCTGAGGTCATCCAGCGTCTTGATCGCTCCGGTATCAATGTTGTATTTATCGATCAGGTCCTTCCGCATCGTGATGCCGTAATCAGCTGCCATATCCCTTACTGTCGGAATCGCGTAAATCTGGTTATTCACCTTGGCTGCGCTCAGATAATCCTCTCCAACAGCTGTCTTAATGCCCTCGCCATATTTGCCAAGCAGCTCGTCCAGCGGGATAAGCTGTTCTTTCGAGACCATGCTGTTATAAAGCGCTCCCGATACAAACATCAAATCCAGCTTTTCATTGCTTGTCAGCATCAGATTCGTCTGCTGCACCCATTCGCCGCCGCTGATCGGAACAAGATGGATTCTCGCTTGAATCTTTTGCTCCGTAATCTTGTTAATCGCATCCTCTATCAGCTGCAAATCCTTAGGAGACGTACTTGGAAAAGCGACCGTCAGCTGTTCGACCTTGCCGCTGGGCGCGGATGATCCGTTTGTTCCCGTATTTTCCGATCCGCTGTTCTTGTTATTGTTGCCGCCGCATGCCGACAAAGTCAGAGCAATGCTGAGAAGCAGCGCCGAAGATACAGCCAAAGACTTCTTCATTTCATTTCCCCCCGCTTAATTCATTCTGTGAAGCTGTCTTTATTGTAGAATGACCACGCGTCTGCCTCTGCTGTATTTACGACTTCACGCTGTCACTTTCACGACTTTCGTCAGAGCTTCGCATGGACTGGCGGGACTGCCGATATTCAAGCGGATTAATCCCCATGTATTTCTTAAAGATGCGGGAGAAATGAGAAAAGTTGGCATAACCGATCCGACTCGCAACCGCACTAACTGCCAAATCTGTATTCACCAGCAGCTCGGCGGCAATGCTGAGCCGTTGCTGCAGCAAATAATCCGAGATCGACATACCCGTCTCGCGTTTGAAGATTCGCGTCAAATAATCCGGATTCAAATAGACATGGCTGGCGATATCCTCTCTGGAAATCACATCGGCCAAATGCTGATGGATATAAGCTTTCGCTTGCTCAACGACACTTGGCGAATGCTCGAGGGAATTCATATAATCCAGTGATTTGCCGACAATATGGTGAATCCAGATTAGCGCATCCTTCGCCGACCGGCTTGCACGGGCAAACCTTTCAACCGACTGGCTGTCGCTAAGCAGCTGATGAGCTTGAATCCCTTTAACCTGAAGAATATAATGGACCATCTGCTGGAAATCCTGAATAAACAATGTCAGAAGATTAGGGGTTAGCCGATCCGTCCCTACCTGCTGCTCGATAAAGCTTTCTGCTTCCGCGATTACTTTATCCCTCGCGCCTTCCTTCATCATAATTCCCCACATTCCCATATCAGGGAGTGTCTGCGGATAGGCGGAACTTGACCGCTCGCCAAGGAAAGCAACGCAGTTGTCAGAGGCTACGTTATCTGTATCCAGCCGCTGCAAACGCTGGTACATGGCGGCCATCTCATGTCCGCGTACTTTCTCCCCGATATAACAGGAAACGTCACACCCGAAATACTCGCGGCATGCGGCAATGTACGACTCGCATAAAACTTTCAGCCCTTCAGGGTCTGAAGCTTCTTTGCCGCCGTTCAGTACAACCAGCATCGTATCGTCACCGGTTGCGATAAGCAGGCCATTGTCCTGTCTCTGCATCAGTACTTCCTCGGCGGCTTTGCGGAGCGCATATTCCATCGTCTTCTTGTCCCGCAGCGAATACTCTTTGTACCAGCGGCGGACACGCAGCAGAATAGGCAGGAAAACAAGCTGCTCGGAATAGGGAATATTGCGTTCTCGAGCCGCTATGCCAATCGCTTGCGGCTGCGCAGGTATAGCCTGACTTAGAATATCATTCCAGAACCGCTCAATCAGCATTGGCTGATGCTGCAGCCAGAACTTGCCGAACTGGCTGAACTCGCTCAAATGCTGCTCCTTGTCCATTTTACGCATCGCTTTTTCTACTACAGCCTTAAGCTCGTCATAAGGAATCGGCTTCAGCAAATAATCCAGACTGCCGAGTTGTATTGCCTGCTTGGCATACTGAAAATCGGCATGACATGTCAGGAAGATAGTCTCTGTTCCAGGATGATGGCTTCTAACCCATTCCAGAAGCTGCAAGCCGGATGCTTTCGGCATCTCAATATCGCATAATAAAATATCGACCCGCTCCTGGCCGAATATATCCATCGCCTGAGCGGCATTATAAGCGGTCATGACCCGCGAGATCCCGATCGATGGCCAGTCAATGCCGGATATCAGACCTTCTACCGCAATGGGTTCGTCGTCCACAATTAGCAGCTGACGCATGCTCGTTCACTCCTTTTGTTCCTGTTTGACATAGAGAGGGATAGAAATTTCAGTCACCGCTCCATGCGGGTCATCATTGTAGCAGTCCATCCATGCCTTGTCACCGTATTGAAGCTTTAATCTTTCTCTTATATTCCATAATCCGATATGCTCACCGGCTTCATCTATATATGTTTGTCCTTCGCTTAGTCTGGCGAGTGCGGCGTCAGAATAACCTTCACCGGTATCCCGTACGGTGATGCACACCATAGGCTCCTCAGCCAGATCATCTAACTCCGCTTCAATAATCAGCCGAATCGGATCACCTGGCTTGACGGCATATTTAACGGAATTCTCCACAACAGTCTGAAGAACCAGGGGAGGAATAGCTGTCGTCTCCAGATAAGGCGGAATATCAATCTCGCATGAGAAGGTATCCGGAAACCGCATTTGCTGAATGCGCAAATAATGACGGATATGCCGAAGCTCATCCCGCAGCGGGACAAGGGATTGATGACTTTGAAACATATAGCGGAAATAATGCACAAGGTGCATGGTCATTTCCTGTATCGGCTCGAATTGCTTCACCTGCGCCAAATTGTACAGGATATTTAACGAATTCATAAAGAAATGCGGATTAATCTGCAATTGCAGATGTTTAAGCTCCGCTCTTTGTTTGCTGATCTGCTCTTCGTACACATGAATTTTGAGCTCTTCTATTTTAGAAATCATCGTATTGAAGGTCTGGTTGACCAGCAGAATCTCATCCGGCGCCTGAGCCGCATCAATCCGGATATTGAAGTTGCCCTTCCCGATCAGTCTCATCGCGCTGACCATCCTGCCAAGCGGCAGCAAAATCACCTTGCGCAGGATCAGAAAGCTGAGCGGCAGCATGAGCAGTGCCAATAAAATGACGACAGCGGACGCTTTGGTCAGGTACGGCAGATTTTCCAATATGGACTCGTCCGGGATAGCCGCCGCCAGACTAAAGCTCCCTTTGGTTGAAGACTCCCCCACGATCAGATACTTATCCTCACTTCCGGACAAATAATAGCTTTGAAATCCCCGTGACAAATCAAGCTCTTCGCCTGAAAGATCTCTTGTTGCATACAGAATGCTGCCCTTGTCATCGACTAGAAGTACAGCCCCCGTTGTGCCGGTGCGCATGCCTCTCAGCGGCTGCAGTACAGACGATGCCTTTACCCATGCGCCAACAAACAGATCACCGTCGCGCATAAGCCGGAGCAGATAGGACTCATCGCCAATCCGGATATTCTTCCACTCGACGTTGCGGTATTGCGATTTCTGCGTAAGCTCGGTAACCTTATCCGCCAACGCTTGACGAATGTCGTTAAGCTGAGGATAGGACAACGCCCCTTTGTATACCTCCACGCCGTCCTTCCGCGTTAAGGAGTAAATATAAAAGCCGTCTATATAAGGATATATCGACAGATCCGAGGTCAGCTTTCGGTAAACAGCCGTCTTCGCCAGCACATAGTCGTCCTCGCTTCTTGCATCGCCCATTTCCTGCACATTCAGATCCGTTGACGANAGGCCTGCCAGATGCCGCTCTACTTCTGTCAGCTGCCCNTCTGTCTGATTCATATAAATATCAATCAAGTTCTTGTNGGATGCTGCAACCTGACTNTGAATAACGTTTACACTGTAGGAGTTGTTGTATANNAGCAGCGCAATNAGCGGCAAAGTAATGCCTAAAAGGCCAAGCACAAGCTTGGCCGGAATCGAGTTCCACGGAATGGATCTTAGAAGTTTGAACATGCAGGCCCTCCGATCGAAGAATAAATCTCCATCATCATGTCCCGAATAACTGAGCTTGCAACCCCTCTTCGGGACAAAACGGCCTTCCATCCGATCTAGCCGTCACTCTTCATCTTACTTGATTGTCATTAGTATGGTCTATGCATTTGCCGACTACTCTCTTGCGCTTTGACGACATGCTGCAGCAGCATATCCGGATTTTTCGATACTTGTCCACACCAAAGAAACAGCGGATTTAATGTGCATTATAATACAAAATTTCTTCAAAACAAAAAACATCACCTTTCGGCGATGCCAGTCTTAGCCAAATCATTATATTAACGGAATTAACGGATTCGTACGCCCTCAAACCGGGTGGAAATTCCGCTCACAGCCTCTCCGCCTATCCTGCTTGGTCTGGCGAATACCTCAACACGATCCATGGACTTCAGATTGATGGAACCGGAGGTGGTAATAATGCCATCAAATCCAATGTTATTCGGTAACCCGAACTGTTCACGATCCGTGATTCTTGGCACATTGTTAACTCTGATCTCCAAGTCCATCGTAACCGATTCTCCCTGGGTAATCTGTTCAAACGCAACGCTTGCTAACAAATAGTATATCCCGGACTGTTTAGGCCGAAATGTGGACGTCGATGTATTGTATTCATTATTGAGATCCAATTCTTCAACCTGGTAAAGCACCTTCTGGAACATGTTCTCCGTTAAAAATTGATCAGCGCCGGAAATGGCCCGAAATGCGGATTTGCGTGCTTTAATCGGCTTGCATGCCGGTTTCTTCTTGCAGACATATTTTTTCTTACAGACATACTTTTTCTTGCAAACGCATTCTTTCTTGCATGTGCAAGACCTGCCGCTTGTCTTGGAGATTGTCTTGCTCCCGCTGATTTTTTTCACTGCCATACCTTCTCCTCCTTCATCTCGTATTCTTTAATATATGAAGGAGATTTCTAACAGGACATGCAAGATGTCTACTAAAATATAAAAAGGGCTTTCAACTCTATTTACGATTACTCAAATACTGTTCCAGCACTTGTTTGTTATCCAGCAAGTTCTTGTCATCCGGTTTGTATGAGAGAGCAATTTCATTATGCTCGTATGCTAATTCTAATTGACCAAGCTTGCCGAAGCATAAAGCCAGCTGCAGGTGGGGAATCCATGTCCATGCCGCTGGATTAAAGCGGGCCATCTGTTTCGTCGGCTTCTCCAGCTTCAGCGCCAGCAAATACCAGTCCGCCGCCTGCTCATAATGTCCTTCCTCTTGAAAGCAGTAGGCAATTCGGCACATGTAATCGGCACGAGGGCTATCATAGATGAATGTTTGCATAAGTGCCTGTAGCTCTTGCTCTTTACGTCCAAGCTCATGATAACAATGCGCCATGCGGTCACAGCAGTCCAGCTTGTCTTCCACGCCAGCTGCCGGGTCCTCAATAAGTGTTCGGTACATGTCAATAGCCCTCTCATAGCGGCCGTTGGCTGACAGCTCCATGGCATAATGAACAGCTTGCCGCTTCGTCAAGCTCCCCCCTTGCGCAATAAAATGTTCATAGATTTGCAAGTTGCGATCTGCGCTTGTATGCATACGGGCATGACATACCGCAATAGCAGCATAGATCAGATTCCCCTCTGCCTCTAACCATTCATGAACCGGATCAACCCACCTGAACCCTTTGGAGCGCTTCACAAGACGTATTCTTTGAATAACAGCGGTTGGCTGATCCATCGGATCAAAAGCAAGGAGATAATCCATGCTGACAGCGTCTATACCCGGATCAAGTGTTTGCTTGAGCGCTTTTAGTTTGTCCAGATCTGCTTCCCGCAGCCAGTCATCCGCATCAAGCCACATGATATAGTCTTGCGCAGCAAGCGAGAATGAGTAATTCCTGGCCGCCGAGAAATCTTGAATCCAATCAAAAGGATAGATATGACTCGTGTAGCTGGCAGCAATCTCTTTCGTACGATCCGTAGATCCGGTATCCACAATAATAATCTCATCAAACAACCCTTGCACGGAGCTTAAGCATCTGCCCAGCGCTTGCTCTTCATTTTTTACAATCATGCACAGACTCATCGTTACCATATCTCCACCCCCTCCATATCCTCCTCTTTCATAATATGGACATAAAGGGGATCTCGTATGGACTGCTGCGAGTGATGAAGTCCGCTAAGCTAATTCCTACAAAATGGCTGCTATTCCCTTTAACTATTCTCGAATCCCAAAGCGCCAGAAGCTATGCGCATCGCTTTAATGTCTTGCAGAGGAGGTTGACCAAACAGTCTTCGGTATTCCCTGTTGAATTGCGACGGGCTTTCATAGCCAACTGTTAATGCGGCCGTCGTTGCCCCTACTGGACCGCTCAACATCAGGCGCCTCGCTTCCTGCAGACGAAGCTGCTTTTGATACTGCAAAGGCCCCATCGTTGTGATCGCTTTGAATTTGTGATGCAGCCCGGAGGTACTCATATTGCAGGATCTTGCCAGCTCCTCAATGGTGAAGGAACGCGTGTAATTTTCTTGGATCCATTGGATGGCCTTGCCCACTCCATCCGCTCTTTGATCAAACAGCACCTTCCGCAAAAATAAATGTCCAAAATCACCTGACAGCAGATTAAACATCATTTCTTTCTTGAGCAGCCCGGATAGAAACTTAACTTCTTTGGGCCTATCAATTAGCTTCAATAATCGGTAAAAAATATCCAGCAGCTCGGCATCCGATTTACCGATGAATGCTGCGGCGCCCAGCTTGTTCTCTGTTGGCTCCGTGATGATTTCTGCCTCCATAACAACAGAAGCGATCTCTTGCGTCGTGAAATCAATGCGCAGTCCGATATATGGTGAATCTTCTGTCGCTCCGACGATTTGGGCGGAAGCCGGGATATCAATCAGGGAGGCCAGATAATCACCGGCTTCGTAATTATAAATATCCTCACCAAGATATAGCTTCTTCCCTCCTTGGAGGATTAGACAAAAAGAAGGAGTCAACACTCCTTGCGTTCGCAGTGTATCGCGATTGCGTCTGACAATAGAAAGGAACGGCACAATGGTTGACGTCCGTCCCTCTTCCAATGTAATCCGCTCAGTCATAGCAATAAGTTGATCCAGTTCCGGCATATACTCCATCCCTCCCGCTTGTTTCAGATTATATAAGCATGCTTGAAGCTTGCAAAGGGCAATAGGCTCAACTTGCAGCTTTAGGCAACTTTTAAGCAGAAACGGTCTACTTCCTGATGCTGATTCCAGCCATAATTGCTTTCAGAGCTTCTATCTTGAAACATGGAAAGGAACATGTATATGCATCAGCAATCCAAATGGATCATTCTAACCATTATCATCGCATGCCAGCTTATCGTTGTGCTTGATTCTTCTATAATGGTAACGGCAATTCCCGAGATTGGCCGCTCCCTTCAAATGTCGACTACCAGCTTGACCTGGGTTCAAAACAGCTATGTGTTGGCATTTGGCGGATTTTTGCTGCTTGGCGCCCGGGCAGGAGATCTTCTGGGACGAAGAAAAATGCTTGCTATCGGCATAGGATTATTTTCGCTGACCTCTCTGCTTGCGGGCATCGCCCCAAATGCTGAATTTTTGCTTATCTCTCGTGCGCTCCAAGGCTTTGCGGCTGCACTGGCAACCCCTGCTGCGCTGGCTTTGCTGTCAGCAACTTTTGTAGAGGCGAAGGAACGTTCCAGAGCAATCGCCATGTACAGTGCCGTTTCGGCTGCCGGCGGCAGTATTGGCCTTATTATTGGCGGATTTTTCACCGATTTTATTTCTTGGCGCCTGGGCATGTTTATTAATGTACCCATTGGAATGGCTTTATTGTATCTGGTACAGCGGTTTATTCAAAAGACAGCTATGAGAAGCGGGCGTTTTGATCTTTGGGGTGCGCTCACCTCTGTTATCGGCATGACGTCGTTAGTATACGGCTTTGTTCAGGCTGCGGACTACGGTTGGAAGACACTTGAAACCTGGATGCCGCTTGCAGCGGGAATTGTTCTGTTAGCAGCCTTTGTTCTTATTGAAGCGCGTGCAGCTGAGCCGATCATCCCGCTTCGGCTATTTGCAAATCGACAACGGTCCGGGGCTTATCTTGGCCGTTTTCTGATGGTAGGCGGGAACTTTTCTCTCTTTTTCTTTATTCCTCAATATTTGCAGAATGCTCTCGGCTTCAGCTCATTTGAAGCAGGTCTAGCCTTCCTGCCGTTTACAGTCGCCCAGTTCGGAATGATGTACCTGATGCAAGGTCTGTTACGCCGTTTTGGCAATAATAAGGTTCTGATTGCCGGCTTATTGATCGCAATTATCGGTACATTGTGGCTCAGTCGAATCATTTCTGTGCAAGCTCCCTTCTTCCCGGAAATGTTCATTCTCCTCGTAATTATGGGCGTTGGCGCCGGAATGGTATTCCAGCCTCTCACCGCAATGGGTCTTACGGGCGTTGAGCCGCAAAATTCCGGAGCAGCATCCGGGCTGATTAATGTCGCGCATCAAAGCGGTGCCTCATTAGGTCTAGCTGTTCTTATTACAGTATTTAATGGAGCAAGCAAAGCGGATCACTCTTCAAGCCTGCAATTTGCTCATGCAATATCGAACGCCATTTTAGGATCAGTCGTATTTCTACTTGCCGCCCTTGCTGTAACACTGCTATGCTTTATTCCTGCACGGCGGCAAGCTGGTCGGAAACACGCGTTGCAGGTAAACGAGTAATATTGGACAAAATTCAAGTATGCAATAGGTCATTTTATTTACTTACCGGCCGGCTGATATTCTCCTGGCACCATAGCAGCCGAGATCGCCATAATTAAATTGACATATTGCGCCTCGTCGAAATGTTTGCGAACTTGCTCATACAATTCCTGCGGCACGCCAGCATCTGAGATTTTCGTTACAGCTTCGATTAATGCAAGCGCAGCACTTTCTTCTTCCGAATAAAATGGGGCTTTAGTATTAGCGACACAATTAAAAAAGTGCTTAACATTGCTCGTCAATGTTAAGCACCTTTTACCACATAAATTTTTAAGTTTCCGAGCAAGCCGATGCTCCAACTTCCACTTTCTCAACTCATTTCTTTAATGGCTGCTTCAGGATTTTTAATGGGCCTTTTACTCCATAAAATAAAGAACGAGGCCAGTACAATTGCCATACATACCCAATAAACGTCACGCAATCCTGCAAACTGAGCGATGATTCCACCGCCTAAATTACCCACTAACCTTCCAATAATAGAACCATTGTAATAGATCGTTGTGGACATCCCCGGTGAATTTGGAAGCAGCTCCGCGAAATAGCTTAGTCCATTGCCCATAACAATAGCCACGAATACTGCCTGTAACAGCTGTGCTGCGATCAGTTGCCAGGAATCTGTAGACATACTTAATATAATGTAGTAAACGAATGCTATAACGCAGGCGCTGATCATCAAAGAATGATTCGATATCTTTCTGCCCAAGGCACCAAGAGCCAGCATGATGGGGATCTCCAGACCAGCACAAATACTAACAACAAGTCCAACATCTGCATGTTTTCCATGAAGCTCATTTATTATGAACAATGGTGTAATGATTCCGTTTATGGCATTGACCGAAAATAAAAAGATGAAGGCAATTAACGGATACCAGATCTGCTTGCGATTAACTGAAACTGAAACTGAACCTGATTTCTTCTTTTGAACCGCTCTTTTTTTAGGCAGAAACAGAGACACCAGCAATGCAATTGCAAGAAAAATGGAAGAAGTCCCCAGAAAGAGTCCCCTATATCCAACAACTCCTAAAATTATTGCTCCAACTAAAGGTCCGATCAGAAATCCGAGAGAAACAAGTGAGCGTAAAGCAGACATCGCAAAAGTTTTGTCATCGGATTTGCTTTCATTGGCTGATTCCTGAGCATATGCATAAATTTGCGGCATGGCTGCAGCACCTAACCCACTAAAAAAGCTAACGACAATAAGCAAAATAATAAAATTATTAAACGCTAAATAGGACGCATAACCTAATGCCGATGAAACCGCAGCGATAACAATAATTAGTTTCCGGTCCAGTCTGATATCCGAATATTTACCAATGAACGAGTTCGCAACCACACCGCTTAATGAACTCACAGCTGTGAAAGCGCCAAAAGCCCCGGCACTCATCCCCAAATCCTCTGTACAATAGAGAGCTAAATATGGCAGTGTAATTGAAATCCCGGTGCCCACCATTAATACACAAACAACAAACAAGCCATAACCCTTGATCGCCAACAAATTTTTTAGTCGAATGTACACAGTGGCCTCCCGCAATCCATGTTGATAAGAACTTTGTTGATATCTCCTGATTCTGTATATCGTATCCCTATTATGCATGACAGAATAAGTGGACCGTTATCTCGATTGTCTTATTTGATTGCCTATTTCTCTTAGGTCTGCAGACAACAGAAAAGCAGCTGATTCAAGCCCAGCTGCTTTTCTGTATTTAATGAGTTGTTGTGCCGAACAAACGGTTTATGAATGGATAGTCCCAGCGAGGTTTTGATCTGTATTCTCCTCTATTTGCTCGTAGGTTTCCTTCAGCCGCTTAATGTCCGTCTTGGGAGGAGAACCAAACATACGAGAGTATTCGCGGCTAAACTGGGATGCACTCTCATAACCAACCCGATAAGCAACCTCTGTAGCATCCGCTGACTCCATCAGCAGCAGACTCCGTGCCTCTTGCAACCGCAGCTGTTTTTGAAATTGCAGCGGGCTCATAGCAGTGATTTCTTTAAAGTGCCTGTGGAACGAGGAAACGCTCATACTAGCGACATCAGCAAGTACCTCCACTCGCAAAGGTTGATCATAATGCTGGATAATCTGGTCGATTGCCCCCCTGATGCGATAGGTGTTGCTCCCTTCCATTGCAATTTGCGCAAGTGCTGCACCATATTGCCCTTGAAGGAGTCTATAGATGATCTCTTTCTTAAGAAAAGGAGCAAGATACGGAATGTCTTCAGGAGAATCAAGCAATTGAACCAAGCGGAGTACAGCATCCACTAAAGATAACTCGATTTGGCCGACAAACATGGCTCGTGATATATGATCCTTTGATTTGAAATCTATTCCAGCATCTTTCAAAACCCCTAAAATTTCATTCTGGCTTAATTCAAGTTTCAAGCTCAAATATGGAACATCAGGTGAAGCTTTGATAATCTGTCCGATTACCGGCAGGTTCATAGAAGTTATCAAGTAATTAGAGGGGCCATATTCAAGGCGCTCCTCAGCTAAGAAGATTTCTTTCAGTCCTTGAGTAACAAAGCAAAAGGAGGGATTAAAGACTCTATAGGCTGGCTCCTTCACCTTGTCCGAACGAATAAGAAATAGGGAAGGGATCGCTGTCTGCAATACTCCTTCTTGTTTACAATGACGGTTAATCAGACTTGTAAGGTTATCCTGTCGAATTTTAATTTCTTCAACCATTGGCCCCTCCTTGATGCTTTGTTTTGTTTTATTATACGCCTTTCGTTTGCTCATAAGGAATAGCATTGAGAGGATTAGGCAATCATTTGATACGAATTAGATATTCCTCTCTTGTTTAGAACTGCATAATAAAGTCATGCCATATAAGAGATGATACAAAATGGAGGATTATAAATATGCAAAAGGTTATATTAAACAACGGCATAGAGATGCCTATACTCGGTTTTGGTGTTTTTCAGATTGCAGATTCAAATGAATGCGAGCAAAGCGTTTATGACGCTATTATGACAGGCTATCGGCTGATTGATACTGCCGCCTCTTATCTTAATGAGGAAGCAGTTGGCAAAGGAATTAAACGGAGCGGCGCGGCAAGAGAGGAATTATTTATCACTACGAAGCTTTGGGTTCAAGATACTGGTTATGAGCGTACAAAACGAGCATTCGAAAATTCGCTGAAACGATTACAGTTAGATTATTTGGATTTATACTTAATTCATCAGCCATTTGGCGATGTGCACGGCTCGTGGCGGGCTATGGAGGAATTGCATCGTGAAGGAAAGGTCCGTGCAATTGGCGTAAGTAATTTCCACCCGGATCGCCTAATTGATCTGATTCTTCACAATGAGGTCGTTCCTGCCATAAACCAGGTTGAGACACATCCGTTCAACCAGCAGATCGAAAATGCAGCATTTATGAAAGAAAATAAAGTCCAGATCGAATCCTGGGCTCCTTTCGCCGAAGGAAAAAATAACTTGTTCCAAAATGAGGTATTGGTATCGATAGCCGAAAAGTATACTAAGTCTGTTGCCCAAGTGGTTTTACGCTGGTTGACACAAAGAGAAGTGGTTGTGATTCCAAAGTCCGTTCGTAAAGACAGAATTATTGAAAACTTTAATATCTTTGATTTTGAATTAAATCAAGGGGATATGGCTTCAATTGCAGCGTTAGATATGAATCAGAGCCTGTTCTTCTCCCATCGCGATCCTGAAATGGTGAAATGGATCAGTACCAGGAAACTTGATATCTGATTGCAAAAGAACCGGAGGAAATCAATCAACACAAACAAAACAGCTGCTGAATTTCTGCAGCTGTTTTGTTTGCGACACTCACTTCCTCACATCACCCAATTAACGCTCAAAGCAAGGCTGCCGGCGATAATGTTGAACCATCCAATAAATCGGGATACCTTCCATTCTTTTTTTTGCTTCGCCTTTTGAAAGGCTTTGACATCGATATAAATAATGAGCAAACCACTTGCGATATACAACGCAATGGCATAATAAAGATAGCCGATTGTGTATCCGCCGAGCATCTCTATTCCCCTCCAAGCCAAGAATTATTTACCTTTCATCCCGATGCGGCGCACCTTCATCGATACTTTGACATCGAAAGTACAGTCCTTATACATTTTGCTCCATTCCTCAGCCGTCTTGATTCGTTTATTCCAATACCGAGATTTTTTAGCTCTGACATATTCGCCAAATCCAAAATAATCCGATCCTTTTTCCTGCGATTTCTTAATAACATCGGAGTAAAATTTGACGGAAGCCTCTTCTTGTTTTTTCTCGATCATTTGCAAGACGGCTGGATTATTAATCTGGATATTTTCGCTAATCTTTTCTTCCAAATTCAGTTCGATACCGATCGATATTGTGAAATGCGGCACGCCGTCCTTGATTTGAACGCTGATCTTGGACCGGCGATGTGTTGCGGTCGTCATTATCGTTTCGTCTGAACCGTCTAATTGGATGAATACCCTGTAGCCCGCAGGATTTATGCCTTTTACAGCTAAATATCCCGCGATTTCTAACGGCTTGGTAACGCCCGCCAATTGATCTCCTACAAAATAAGCCAGACCTTTTATCTCTACATTTTGCTCTTTCTTTATTTCAACGTAAGGCAAAAAGCCTTCCTGCCCTTTTTTAGAGACGTTACTCCAAAAAATACCGATATAGTCTTTAGGGAACTTCCCCATCCGAATGCCTTCATCCAAAGTTGACATTAAATAAAGAGTAGGCACTCGTTCAAGAGGCGGAGCAGCCAGCATGAACTTTCGTGCTTGTCCTTTCGAAATCATCATCCAGGCCATTCGACGTACTTCAGAGTTACGGCGGAAGTAATCATTTACATTCTCCAGCCCTTTTCTAGCCATCGCTTCAGATATAACGATAACGCGCAGATGCCCGAAAAAAAGCTTGCTGGATACCTGCTGCTGCAAATTCAGGAATGCGTCATCTATGCTGTAGCCAACTACGTCTATGACCCACACCGTTTTTCCAACAGAGCCATTGCCGCCGCCTCCGCTTTCGCCCGGCCCCAGCGGAATTCTGCCGGGAAGAGCGATTTGTACAGCAACACGCACCATCCCATTTTTGGGAGGAGGAAGGGTTCCTTTTATATGGGATATTTCATATTCATCCTGCTCCGCTTGCTTCCCCTCTACCGTATCTATAGATACACCAAGCACGACTGCCCTTTCCTCGATTTCCAACCGGTCCCAGCAGCCGGCAAGAAGAGGCGTGACCATCATAACCACGCATAGCATTTTAATCGATTTGATCCACTTTCTTGTTTGCAATGCGATTACCTCTCTTCTTGCGAAGGATCGAAACGATAAGCAATAATCCCGGATATACAATCGTGATAATTAACCCGATGCGGCCGACATTTTCAATAATCTCATACATTTGAATGATGTTTTGAGGCAGCATGGCCATCACAAATACGAATGGCAAAATAAAATAAGAGAACAGCTTATGCTCTCGTAATCTAAACAGATGACTCATTGCATAGATGGTAAAAAAGTAGCTGGAGAAAAGTGTCGTAAATACGGCGGTCACCCATACGGCAAGAAAAGCAGCATCGAGGCGTTCCAATATGTTGGCGGGCAAAGTGGTTGCTTTCGCTAATTCCAANGTTGGCCAGAGCAGCTGCTTNATTTCCTCCGAGCCNAACACGCTTATGGTGGCCGCAACGATTACAATATAAAGTCCCCCGGCAATCACCATCCCCCAGAAGCTGGCCTTCATCGCCTTTTCCGGATGCTTCATTGCCGGAATAACCGCGGTCAGAATGAATGCTCCTTGAAAAAGAGCGGCTATCGTTAACGTCCCTTTCAGCATGCCGCCCGGTTCATTTCCCCATATCGGCAGCAAGTTGATCGCCTCCGCATTTTTAAGCGACAGCGCGACGATAACCAGTACGGGTATTAACAGAAACGGAACGTAAAAGGTATGAATATGAGCAAAGGTGGTTATGCCATGACGGGTGGAAATAGCCGCCAGCAGCAGCATGACAATAACCGTCACCTCTACTGGAGTTGATTTCAATACCGATGTAACGACCACTTCGCCGAATTCCCGCGCAGTCAGCGAGGTTAACACGGCAAAAAAGAGTATGATGCACATGCTGCCAATCCACGCAAGCCATTTTCCAATAATCGCTTCGCTGTAATGAATAATCGTTTGATCGGGAAAACGTATGCCAAGCCATGTGATCAGAACTAATCCCACAAACGCAAGCAGCACTGCAAGCAGGGTAACAAGCGGTCCTCCAGAATCCGCTGCGCGTACAGCAAACAGCGGAAGGGCAAGCACGCCGACACCAATGATGGTACTGACTATAACGGCGGATGCCTGTATGACGGTAATCTGGCGGGGCTCCATCCAGTATACTCCTCCTATTGATTCTTATCGTTTAAGGGATCAAGCACGTTAGTTGACGTTTTTTCCAGTTCATCAAACATGGTTTCCGAGACCTTTGTTTCATCGACTGTTTTCAGAAAAGCTGGTCTCTTGTTCATCAGCCATAACGGTCCTCTAATAAGCAAATCCTTCAGACCCTGAAAGTCAACAGGGATAAGCGGGCTTAGATACGGTACGCCAAAAGACTTGAGCGACAAGAGATGGTTGGCAATCAGAATTAATCCGATCATGACCCCGTAAAGACCAAAGATCCCCGCCAAAATAATGAGCGGAAAACGAAGCAGCCGAAGCGCAAGCGCCGCATTATAAGCAGGTGTTGCAAAAGATCCGATTGTCGTTAAGGCGATAATGACAACCGTAATGGGACTGGCAAATCCGGCGGCCACGGCTGCTTGTCCAATAACAAGCACCCCAACAATCGAAAGAGCGCCGCCGACTTGCTGCGGCAAGCGGATGGTGGCTTCTCTTAATACCTCCATTGATATTTCGATAATAATTACTTCAATAACAGCCGGAAAAGGAACTCCCGCCCTTCCTCCTGCTACGGCAACCGCAAATTCAGTTGGAATCAGCTCCGGATTGTAGGAGATAATCGAGACGTATATAGCCGGAAAGACGAGCGAAAATATTAAAGCAATCAATCTGGCAAGACGGATCGAGCTCATTAACAAGAACCGCTCCGTATAATCTTCCACCGTCTGATAGAACTGATTAAATACCGTTGGAACAACTAAAGCCAAGGGAGATCCGTCTACCAGAATGGATACCCTTCCCTCAGCTAAATTGGCTACTACCTTATCAGGGCGCTCCGTATATTGAACCTGCGGAAATGGCGAATAATGATTATCTTCTATAAACTGCTCCAGGTAACCGGAATCCATCACCGTATCGATATCAATTTTGGAGAGACGGTTATTAACCTCTTTGACTAGCTCCGGATTGGTAATGCCCTCCATATAACACACGGCTACCTTTGATTTGGTCCTGCGTCCAATCTCCATCGTTTGTATGCGAAGGTCGGGAGATTGAAGCCGATAGCGGATCAGAGATATATTCGTGCCCAAAGGTTCAATAAAGCCTTCACGCGGTCCCCGAATAACCTGTTCAGTAGCAGGCTGCTCAATTGAACGTTTATCTATATATCGCGTATTAATGATGAGGGATTGTTTCAGACCGGCAACTGCAACAACCGTCTCTCCTCTCAGCAGACTCTCGACGAGAACCGTTAATTCGGATTCCAATTTGCTCTCGCTATGATAAAGAGCGTCATTCATCAATACATCCTTCAACTGATGAATCTCAATTGATCTTCCTATAAGATGCGGCGGAACATACATGAGCGCTTTCACGATGTCCACATTGACGGTCGACTGATTGACCATATTAGAGAAATACATGATGACGGCTTGATGCTGCCCGAACACATGAAATCTTCGAATCGTCAGATCTTCATTTATGCCCAGAATACCCTTAATAAAAGCGATTGTATTCTCGAGATCGGTACTTATCTTTTCCCCTTTATGCTTATCCAGAACTTTGCTTGGTCCTATTTCAATCGGCTTCGTTGCTAATCGTTTGATTGTTCTTGTAGGCATGTCATCACCAGCCAATCACCTTAATCTGACTTTATGCAGCACTTGAGAATGTCGTTTATTTCCATCTTGCACAAATGGTGCGGAAGTTAATCATCTCCCCCCAAGCACGCTGGCAAAAGAAAAAGCCTTGCTTGACCAGTTCATGGTCCAACAAGGCTTTTTACCAGTCATGTATCCCGATTAATGGGTAACTTCAAACGAAGCCAGATCAATTTGCAGGTTTTGAAGCTGCTGCAGATGTACGTCCGATACCCGATTCAAGAGCTCGATACCTTTATCCGTTACTACGATTTGTACGCTTCTTGCATCGCCTGGATTAGGACGCCGCTTGACCAGATCGGATTTTTCGCAGCGGGATACTAAACCAACACAAGCATGATGCGTGATCTGCAGCCTTTCAGCTACCTCCGATATGGTGGCATAATCACGGCCTGGATATCCTTGAATGACAAGAATTAATTGATGTTGCTGCGGAGTTAGTCCTGCCTCCCTCGCAGCATTTTCACTGAAGTGAATAAAGATCCGAAGCTTATATCTAAAATTGGCTAACTGTTCATATAAGGATTTCGTTACATTTTGATTTGGCATTTATACAAGCTCCTCTACATATTTATATCGTACTACGATACAAATTCAGGGATTCAATACGTGCCGCAAGAAAATGCCTTAGGCTGCAGCTATCTGCAAAATCCTAATTAGCTTAGGAGATGAGGTTATGAAAGTAAGTACAGCTATAAAATCCATTTGCTTCGGGTTATTGTTTGCTGTTTTGGCTATTGGCCTTTTACCATTTTTACTCGCGTACAGTCTGGCTGAGATATCCAATTTAACTGAATATTATGAATGGGGCGGGACGCCTCCTCTCTTCATATTTCCCAGATTGAAAAAGAAGGACCGGAAAAAGTAAGGCCATACATGCTTATTCCTTTTTATATTCCACTTCACATTCAACTATTCTGCCGCGGGCTGTAAGATAAATTTAGCCGTTTTTGGCTGATTGACCTTACCTCACAATTAACAAAAATAGATGGCCTAAGTCCAAATACATTACAGACTTAGGCCATCCGCCAGATACAACACTCAATTATTCTATATCAATTCCAAGCAAGCCTTCTCCAAAATCAGCAAAGCGTCCGTATTAAAGGGATACATCTCGAACACGGTATGCACGCCTTCCTGCTCATTAAAGGAGGTTTGCGATGAAGCCGGCATGATGTTGCGATTCTGGAATTCAATCCAATAACAGTGATATTGGCTTAGATCCCCTTGCAGTTTCACGCTTGTTGTAAACGGGACGTACACCGCAATACAATTCCGGTCCGGTGTCGCCGCTACACGGATATCCTCGTAAAGCGTTAAGAGCAGCTCTTGCGCGGGTATAGCGGCATACAGCCCCTTCTGCTCCACGATCGTTTTTGCAAACGACACATCCCATGCGCCCTGGAGTTCAAGTGCCCTGCGCCAATCAAGCGGAGTCTTCGACCATACCTCATTATTGAATGCGGCCCCCCGGGCATGCCAAGACCAGATTCCGTGAGCGCCGTAGGTAAAACCCGCGCTCGCACCCGAGAGCACGCTTTGCCAGAATGCCCTGCGTAACGAAAAAGCGTCAAATCGCCCGTACTGCATGCCGTGTCCGGCTCCCTCATAGCAGGGTTCGGAATTGAGGATCGGCCTTTCGACGGGCTCTTTCGCATAACGTTCGGCCAGCTTGAAAGGCAATTGAATGTCTTGCAGCAAATGACCCGATTGATAGACATAGAAGTCCAATTCTTTCATTTGGATGAACCGATCCGGCCATTGCTCGGACGTGCGGGTGTGCAGGGTAGTTGTCGAGTTCGGAGAAACTTCTTTGAGTGCGAGGGCAGCATGGCTATAATAAACGTTTGCTTCCTCCGAGAAATCCGTATCTCCACTGATCATATAGATCGGATCGTATTTGGCGAACCGCTTAGCGACATATTGCACATAAGGGGCCACCGCTTCCAGCGGCATAATGATCGATGGATCCGGGTTGCGCAGCCAAGTCCCCGGGACGAAGCTGCACCATAGCAGGGTTAGATTAGGAATGAAGCCTGCCTCGCAGGCCAGACGAATCATTTCCTCCGCTTTATCGAAATAGCCTTCATGGATACGATAAAAATCCCATTCTCCATTCGGACTTATATAAAAAGGCATAACCGGATCATTTAACTCGCTGTTGTCATGCAGGATGGGAAGCATGCTGAATTGGAGTACATTGAATTGCTGCCATTTGCGATAAGCCAAATATTCTTTCCACTCCTCTATCGGAGCATTGGCGAATACGTTCCAAACCGTGTCCGCCAAGTAGAAGAACGGCTTGCCTTCCCGGGTAAAATACTGCTTCTCGACAGCTATTGTCATTCCATTTCACTCTCCTAGAACTATTTGAATCCCGTAACTTAACGTAAAAAAGCGAAATCCGTCGATCTTCAACAGGATTACCGCTTTTATTACTTGTTCAATTCATGTTTCTATTCATATTCCTCCACGTCGATCCAACGGCCTGAAGCGTTTGATTCCTCGACCGCCTCCAAAACAAGCTGATTGCGAAGCCCATCCTCGAAATTCGGTTCCGGATTGCTCCCTCGAGCAATGCCTTGGGAAAATTCATGCATCAAATTGATAAAGGTATGCTCATAGCCGATAATATGGCCCGCCGGCCAATATTTGTCCCCGTAAGGATGGCTGTTTTCCGTGCAGCTGATTGTTCGAAAGCCCTGCAGGTCAGCGGGATCGTCGGAGAAGTAAACCTCCAGCTGGTTCATCTTCTCCATATCCCAGCGGAGCGAGCCTCTCTCGCCGTTGATTTCGAAACGGTTCCCGTTCCGGTTGCCGCGGGCATAGCGAGTCGCTTCGAATGTCCCCACCGCACCGCAGGCGAATTTAGCCATGAAGAGTGACGCGTCATCTACGTCCACCTGCATTGTTGTCCCATCACTGGTTGGCCGCTCCTTAACGAATGTCGGCATCAAGCCCGAGACCGAACGAATCTCGCCGACTAAGAAACGGGCGAGATCAATGCTATGCGAAGCAAGATCTCCGTGCGTGCCCGAGCCTGATACTTCCTTGCTCATCCGCCAAGAATAGGGTGACATCGGGTCAGCGAGCCAATCCTGCAAATACGTCGCCCGGATGTGGTAGATTCTCCCTAGCTTCCCTTCCTCTATCAGCTTCTTTGCCAGCTGGACGGCTGGGGCGAAACGGTAGTTGTGGCAAATCATATGGATAATGCCAGCCTTCCGTGCCGCCTCCAAAACTCTCCTCGCTTCGCGGACATTCATAGCCAGCGGTTTTTCGCACAAAATATGCTTGCCCGCTTCGGCAGCGGCAATCGCAATCTCGGCATGATTGACATTAGGCGTGCAAATATCAATGACGTCGATATCATCCCGTTCCAGCAGCCGGCGCCAATCGGTCTCATAGCCGCTCCAGCCCATCCGCTGCGCCGCTTCGGCCACGCTGTCGGCATTCCTTCCGGCGACAGCCCGCATCACGGGATACGGATCCGAATCAAAATAAAAAGGTAAATCCCGGTAAGCATGGCTATGCGCTTTGCCCATAAACTTATAACCCACCATGCCGATCCCGATCGAGCGTTGTCCCATCTTCATCCCTCTTTGGCAACCAAATACGTGTCGATTAATGCTTGAAGCCCCTTCTCGGGCTTCTCTTGGGAGAAGTACTCCAATCCTACGTCCCCCTCGAAGCCGCTATCGCGAATCGCATCAAGGACGACCTCGTAACGAATTTCGCCGGTATGAATCTCATGCCGTCCCGGATGACCGGCCGCGTGGAAGTGACCAATCCATTCGGCATTCGTTCGAATACTGCTAATCAGATCGCCTTCCGTGATTTGCTGATGATAACAATCGAATAAGAGCTTGACGTTTGAGCTGCCTACCGCCCTGATAATGTCAAAGGCTTCATCCGAGCGAGCTAGGAAATAGCCCGCATGGTCGACCTTTGTGTTAAGGGGTTCGACGAGCAACGTCACTCCCGCTGCTTCCAGCAGGGGGACGCAAGCCTTCAACCCGTCGATCAACGACTGGCGCTGAACCTCTCGGGACACGTCTTTGAGCTCGTTGCCCACTTGGGTAACCAGTTTGGTGCAGCCGAGCTGCTTGGCAACCGCGAGTGTCTCCACTAAACCTTCCAAATACAACTCTCTCTGCGACTCGTCTACTAAACTAATGAATTTGGTGCAGAAGCAGCTGATCTGAAGTCCGAGCCGGTTCTTCGCTTCATTCAACCGGTTAATATCCTTGTCCCACCACGTCCAGAATTCAAACGTGTCGAATCCCAATTGCTTCATGGATATCAGGCTTTCTTCCATATCGATGCCATGATACACCGCATCCATGCATACCGAAAATTTCATTGTCTCTACCTCTCCGATCTCCCGATTCGTTTATTCATAGACCAGAAGCGTCTGAATTACGTCAGGACGTTTGTTGTCGACCATCGCATACGCTTCCGCGACTTGATCGTAGGCAATGCGATGCGTGATCAAGTTATCCAGCTTCAGCTTCCCAAGCAGATCGACGCATGCTTGGCGTTTGCGGTCGTGATTCCACATATGACGGATTTCCGGATTGATCTCATTGGTTTGAGAGGAACGAATCGTAACCCGGTTATGATGGAATTCTTCGGACAAATCAAGAGCGGTTGCCGGTCCCTGATACCATCCCATTGCCGTAATAACCGTGTCGGGCGCCGCAATGCGAATCGCCTGGTGAAGCGCCTGATGGTTTCCGGTTGCTTCAATAACCACGTCGGCACCCTTATTGCCCGTCTCTTTGCGTATGGCGAGCGCAACATCGCATTCGAGCGGATTAAAGACGAGGTCGGCCCCGTTCTCCAGCGCCGTTTGCAGCCGTTTCTCCACCGTATCAATGCCAATGACCTTGAACGCGCCGGACATCTTGGCCATTTGCAGCAGCAGCTGCCCTATGAGCCCAAGACCCGAGATGACGACCGTGTCGCCGAGCTTGATTTTCGTATCCAAAATCCCGTTATAGGTTGTCATCAGGTTCGTCAGCATGATGCCATGCTCGGGCTTAATGCTCTTCGGAAGCTTCACGACACCGCCGTCCGCGCGTTTAACGAATTCCGATTGGTGAGGCGCATCCGTATACACGATATCCCCGATCTCGAAGTCTTTCACGTCACTGCCGATTTCGATGACCTTGCCAACGTTGGCGTAGCCCATGTACCATACGCCCGGATCAGAGCTGCGGATCGGATACTTCCAGGTATCGGATTGCTCCGCGTCAACGAATAGCCGGACATCGTAATCGCTTTTCCTTCTGAAGAATGGAGCAACGCCGCGATATACGTTCATTTCCGTTCCGTGGCTAATGCCCGAGAACATCGTCTTCACCCGAATCTGATCGTTCCCCAAAGGCAGGGATGCCGTTTCTTCCACGCGAAGCTGTCTAGGTCCGTCATAAATCATGATTTTCATTTTTTTATCCTCCAATTAGTTCGAATAATATATAAATAAGCTTCAGATGAGTCGTATAGATTTTAGAACGCAATCTCTATAATTCTAGCGCTATAAGATTGCGGCAGCCTTACCGTCAATACGCCGCTTTCGCTTTCCCAATGATCAATCGTGCCAGTTGCGGCAGCCGGATAGGCGCATGTGAAGGAAATGTCTTTGCCTTGCAGCATGGAAAGCGGAATGGCCTTCTCCTCATGGTCGCTATCGAGGCGCCAGACGGCGAGCAGCATACGATTGTCCTTGACGAGCAGCAGACACGTCCAATCGCTGTATACGGTCGTAATGCCTAGCGGCCAATAGGCCAAGGCTTCGGGAAGAAAATCTCGAACGGTTTTATAATAACGAATGGCTTCGCGCACGTATTCCCTGCCCGATTCGCTTACTTCGTGCAGCTGCCCGCCCAGAATGATGCGAAACGGAATAACGTTAACCATGTTGAAAATAACCGCTTCGTCGTCCGAATCCTTGAGCGGGTAAGCCCATACCCCTGCCTGTTCCGGCGGAACAAGGGACGGACTGGCTGCGGCGATCATGCCCATCAAGCGGTAATCCATCTGATCGCTTACGGATTGCAGACTGAACCTCGAGAGCGTGGCATAATCCATCCGCATGCCGCCGCTTGCGCATGCCTCCACAATTAAATCCGGATGGCGTTTAAACAATCGGTCTACCCATGCCAAGTAAGCCCGGTTGTGCCCAAGCAGTCCCTCGCCCGCGCTATCCGCGTTCGCGTCCGTTCCAATGCCAGCATTCTGGTTGTAATCGAATTTGAAATAGCCGATGCCGAATTCTTTGACAAGCCGATCGACTGTCTCGTCTGCATGACGCCTCACATCAGGATGGCGGAAGTCAAGCTGGTAACGGCCCGCGTCCACGACGCGTTTGCCTCTTTTCCGGAAAAACCAGTCGTCATCCGCGCTCTCCGCCAGAGGACTTATCGTGTCCACCGATTCAAGCTCCAGCCATAACCCCGGCACCATGCCTTTGGATTTAATATAGCTGATCATCGCCCCGAGTCCGCCCTCGAATCTTTCATGCGCCGGCAGCCATTCCCCAAGACCGTCCTTATACCATCCTGCGTCGATACAGAAAATTTCGCAGCCCGAGTCGGCGGCGGCATCGACGAATGGAACCAGCTTCTCTGTCGTTGGATTGCCCCACAAAGCATGCATGAAATCGTTGAAAATGACAGGAAGCTTGCGGTTGTCTTCAGCCGGACGGCGAACATGCCTCAAGTAACCGGTCAATTGCTGCGCCGCCTCGGTAAATCCGCCCCGAATCGAGCCCACGACAACGGGTACCGACTGGAACGTCTCTCCCCGCTGCAGCATCTTCGTCCAATGGCTCTCGTTCTCGGTTGGTCCGCTTAGACGAATATAGAGCTGGTTGACCTCCGCGTCGCTGACCTCCCAATGCCAAGAGCCGTTATGCTCGATTTGCCAGAACAGGCACGACCCGGCCTCTGTGTTCTCCAGAACGGCCATCGGCATATGTTCGTAAGACGACCATGTGCCCTGGGAACTGATCGACAGACGGTTCACCGAATGATGGAACACGCGCGACAGCCCCCATTCCGGCAGCGAGTGATCCCGCCACTGCACTTCGCCGCACCATGAGTTTCGCGGAATATGCAGCCGCATTTTATCATCCCACGACTTGGAGCCTTCTTTTGCCAATCCGTTATACGCGAAGGAGGAAACGTACTCGATCGGCAGCTCCTCCGAACCTTCGTTTTTTAGCTCCGTCCAGCATTTGGCCAGAGGAAGTTCATCATAGAACCGATAATGACTGATGACCGTCATAGCTGTTTTCTCGTCCAATTGTGTAATGCTAAGCCTGCTCCCGCCATCCAGCTTGAAAAGCTCATGCGACCGATACCTCAATCGTCCGCCTGGCAGCGTGCCAACATGCTTCATTCCGTGATGGATAAAGCCGTTTTCGCCCGTGCAATGTACTTCGACTGCCCGCCGGTTCGCATAGGATTTGTTGTCTAATTGCTCTGTTTCATACGGAAAAGGAGCAAAGTGAAGCAGCTTGACTGCCTCTTCATCGGTAATTTCAAATACAAGCCTCAATTCGCCTTCAGTATGCTCTATTCGCCTGTTGCCCATATCGAATCTCTCCACTCTTGCTAGACTCTTACTATCAACTCTCTCTGCCCGGAGAAGTCTGTCACTATCTCCGGACAAAGAGGATTTACCTTGCTATGGTTGGACGATGGAGAAGATGGATCCCCAGTCTCCGCCCCACTCGTTATTGTTGCCGCTCTCGAAGCCCGGATTGCTTAGAAGGTTCGTGCCGCTGGCTCCGATGCCCAGATAAGCATCGTCCATGTAGAGCGTTCCGGAAGATCCGGCATCATCGATCAGCTCGTAGATCACCTGCGTCCGATTGCCGCTATTGAATGGCAAGCTTACTTGCGACCACGTATTGGTTGCCGTGAAGGTCTGGGACGCAATCGTTGACCAGCTTGAGGCATCGAGCACGCGAAGGGACACTTGACCGCTGCCCTTTAACCAAACGCTGGCCGTATAAGAGGTGTTTGACGCCACAACCGGATATTGGACCATATACTTCCAGTTCATGCCGGAGCCGAGCACTCCTTTAGCCGACCAGGTTCCGCTATGGGTGTTGCTTGGCGGAGCCGTGTCTTGAATGATCGAGAAGATGGATCCCCAGTCTCCGCTCCACTCGTTGTTATTGCCGCTCTCGAAGCCCGGATTGCTCAAAAGGTTTGTGCTGCTAGCTCCGATGCCCAGATAAGCATCGTCCATATAGAGCGTTCCGGACGATCCGGTGTCATCGATCAGCTCGTAGATCACCTGCGTCCGATTGCCGCTATTGAATGGCAAGCTTACTTGCGACCACGTATTGGTTGCCGTGAAGGTCTGCGATGCGATCGTTGACCAGTTCGAGGCATCGAGCACGCGAAGTGATACTTGACCGCTGCCCTTTAACCAAACGCTAGCCGTATAAGAGGTGTTGGAAGCCACGACCGGGTACTGGACCATGTACTTCCAGTTCATGCCGGAGCCGAGCACTCCTTTAGCCGACCAGGTTCCGCTATGCGCGGTTCCTCCCGCTGGCTGCGACGGAGGCACGAAGCCAACGTTGTCCAGATAGACGGCATCCCATACACCGTTTGGCGTTTGATCGTCGTTCGAATCAATCTGGAATTTCACCGTGCTTCCAGACGGCACCGTTACCGGGATATTCAGCACCCGATAGGTGGTCTGCAGCGTCCGATCCACGCTCGGCAGCTTAACATGCGAAGCCTTCAGCACATTATCCACATAAACCGACATATAGATATCCCCATCCGGCGGCGCTTGGTAACGCACCATTAAGCTGCTGGATTCCGGCGCATTCGGGAACGATACGGCCGCTCCCGTGAAGAATAGCGATGCATTCTGTTTACCGGAGGCCCAAGGATTCCCGTATGACCTTGCCTGCGTGCCAGGCACCTGGGAGTAGGTGCCCGACTCGGCTTCTACAAAAACCGTTCCCGCTGGATAAGTCACTGCCGGATTAGCAGGACGCGGGACTGGAGTGACGCCGGACGGATTCCACAGCTGCTGGAATTTCGCCGAAGCTTCCGGAAACTTGACCGTGTCGTACAGATCATGATTCCCGTCGCCTGCCGGTACATTGAAATAAATATTCCAAATGACGTTCCGGGAACTCATCCAATTGTACATTTGCTCCACGTAATACGCGTTGTCTCCTCCGCCATGGCCGTCGTCGCGCTCTGCGATTCCCCATTCCGGAATAACAATCGGCTTGTTGTTCGCGTCTGCGAAGTCGGCAATCATATTCAATCCCCAATTGTTATTGTACAAATTCCCGGTCCAGGCGTTCTGTTGGCGCGTCAGGCGTTCGGCAGCCGTCGCTCCGTCCGGGTAGGGATATGTATTGGCATCCCAGGACTGATCGTACGTATCGATGCCTATCTCATCCACGTAGTTATTGCCGGGATAGGCATTTGCCAGATCCACGCCCCAGATATTGACGGTAGGATTCCAGACGAACTTGAAATGCTGATTCGGCACCGATCTCATAGTCGTCACGAACTGCCGGAAGCTCTCGGCGAAACGCGCTTCGCCCGCCGATACGCCGTCAGGGTCCTTGAATACGGAATAGTCATACCAGTTGCCGTTGAATTCATGTCCGAAGCGTATGATCGCATTATCCATGCCGGCGTTTACTAGATTCACGCCAAGCTGATAGTAATGCGAATTGTATGATCCGGCTGCCGCATCCTTGAGATTACCCTGTCCGTTCGGAAACGGATAGGCGGCCCAAACCATCTTGTTCTGCCACGGCGTGCCCTGCCAATACGACAGCCGATCCGCCCCTTCCAATTGACTCCAGTTTTGATTCAGCAGAAAATCTTCAGCCAAGTATGCGCTCTTATTGATCCATTCCGAGAAATCGGAGATCTGTCCAGGCTGACGGTCCCAATGGTAGACTCCGATGTTCGCTGCCCCAGCCGGAGTGGCGGAAGCCGTATAGACGGGAAGGACTGATAACATAGACACTCCAAGCAGCAGCGAAAGCCATCTTCTTCTCATAACGACGATTCTCCTTTGCGTTGCCAATTTGGTGATACCAATGCCTTTAAAGCCTGATTCAATATCTGCCTTAGCAAGCGAAATGGTTTATGTGCATCACCTCCTTAAATTGCATACACAAAGTTTCAGGAATGAGGAGTTGGATACCGTTGTTTCCGAATAAGTCCTGTAAAGAAAAGCTTGCAGCTTCTTCCCCGTTGCTGCAAGCTGACTAGCCTGGTGAATAAACGATCTTGAAATCTATTCCTTCACGCTTCCCAGCACGATTCCCTTAACGAAATAACGCTGCAGGAACGGATAGACCAGCAAGATCGGAAGCGCGCCGAGCACAATCTGTGCCGCTTTGCTCGTGCGATCCGAAATCACGCCCAGCAGTTGAACGTCCTTCTGGTTCAGATGCGTGAAGTCCATCTGAATGACGACGGTTTGCAGATAACTGGACAGCGGATAATGCTCGACCTTGTTCATCAGAATCAAACCATCGAACCAAGAATTCCAGTGGCCGACCATCGTAAGCAGCACAATCGTCGCAAGAGCCGGTGTCGAGATCGGCAAATAGATTTTCCACAGCGTCGTCCAATGGCCCGCTCCATCGATAAAGGACGATTCTTCCAGCTCTTTCGGCAGCCCCCGGAAGAAGTTCAGCAGCAGAATGACATTGAAGACGGGAACCGCTCCGGGCAGCACCAATGCCCACACCGAGTCGAGAATCCCTACTTCCTTGATTGTCATGTACCAAGGAATCAGACCCCCGTTGAATAACATCGTAATGACGAAGATCCATACGTAGAAGCTCCTGAATCTGAAAGCATGCTTCTCTTTGGACAAAGCGTAGGCGAGCAGGCAGGTCATCAGCATGTTCAAGCTTGTGCCAAGCGCGACCCTTACGAGTGTATTGCCAAAAGTTTGCAGAAAAATATGACTATTCAGAATATATTTGTAGGAGCTAAGCGTGAAGTCTACCGGCCAGACGCTTACTTTCCCCGCGACGACCGCCGAACTTTCACTGAAGGAAATCGCTACCGCATTCACGAACGGCATTAAACATAGCAATGACAACCCGATTAAAAACACATAATTGCACGTCAGAAACACGCGTCTTCCTATAGATAGTTTAAGCATCACAGCGTTCCTTTCTAGAAGATGCGATAGTTGGCGAAGCGGTTAGCCAGCCAATAAGATATGGAGATAAGCAGCAAGGAAACGACCGATTTGAACAAACCGACTGCAGTCGCAAGGCTATATTGAAAATTCTCGAGCCCCATGCGGTAAATCATCGTATCCAGGATATCTCCGGATTGATAGACGGATGGGCTATATAGGACGAATACCTGATCGAACCCGGCATTCAAGACATTTCCAAGACTAAGAGTGGCCAATAGAACAATGATCGACCTCATGCCTGGCAGTGTAATATGGTAAGTCTGCCTCCAGCGGCTCGCCCCATCGACGATCGACGCTTCATATAAGGAGGGATTGATGCCTGTAATGGCTGCCAAATAGACAATCGTATTGAAGCCGAATTCTTTCCATACGTCAGTACCGACAAGCACGCTCGGAAACCAATGATTGCTGCCAAGAAAATAAATCGGTTTGATGCCGATGCCTTGCAGCATGGTGTTAACGATCCCTTCCGTCGGCGACAAAATATCGACGAGAACGCCCCCGAGGATAACCCAGGAAAGAAAATGCGGCAAATAAATCAACGTCTGAATCCCCCGCTTGATAAACACGCGGTTGACCTCGTTTAACAAAAGCGCAATGATAATCGGAACAATGAGTCCCGCGATGATTTTGAGCGTTGCGATAAAGACCGTATTCCACATGACCTGACCGATGCCCGGCAAGGTGAAGGCGGTATGAAAATTTTTAAATCCAACCCACTCGGATCCGAACCATCCATTGAAGGGAGAAAATTTTTGGAAAGCCAATACAAGCCCGACAAGCGGGGTATAGCTGAATATGAGCACGAAGATCAAACCCGGCAAAACCATAATGTGCAACGGTAATTCTCTCCACCATTTTGCAACTGACATCTCTCTATGCACCGCCTTACTTCACTTAATAGGGGAGGCGCGAGATCAGTCTCCCGCCTCCCCGGATTGTATGACTTGAACTACTTGTTGACTAACTCGTTGACTTCTTTCGTGATTTGCTCGCCGCCGATTTTGTTCCAATCCGAGACGAACTTATCGAACTCGTCAACCGAAGCGGCGCCCATGATGATTTTCGTGAATGTCTCTTTCTCGAGCTTATCCAGAGCAGCACCCTTCTCGCCCATTGTCTCCGTTTGACCGGCAAGCGGACTCGTCTCGATCAATTTGTTGTCATAGTAGCCTAGCATTACCTTGAAGGCTTCGAATTGCATCGCTTGCGGCCAGAACTCCATTTTCTTGGACTTTACATACTCGCGAATTGGTTCGAACTTATCGGTTTCGGCCAACATTTTTTTGGCAATTTCGGGATCATCCTTGTCGATCGCATCTTGAAGCAATCTTACCGAATCGGCAACAATATCGCCGCCGGCACCCGTGCCCACGAAGGCAAAATGATAATTCTCGATCCGGTCTTCGCCCTGCATGACGACATTGAAAGGCGAGTTGGGATCAACCGGCTCTTGATAAAATTTCTCTACTTGCGTGTTCAACATTTTGATGACAGCTTCCGGATTGCCGAATCCTTTTTTGACTGCCGTGTACGGACCAAGCGGCAAGCCTGCGCCGCCCTTGGCAGGCTGATCGTCAATCGATGGCAGGGCAAACGGCTTCCATTCCATCTCCGGATTTTGTTTCATGGCATCGATGAGCGGATAATAAGGCAGCCAGTTCTCGCCGAATAACATACCAAGCTTATTGGCTGCAATGGATTCTCCGACCTTGCCGCCATCCTTAACGCCGAATTCCGGATCGATCTGGCCGGATTTGTACATCTCTTGCAATTTGGCCAGCGCCGCCTTCATCTGCAGGCTCGTGCTGCCGTTGGTTACAGTGCCATCCTCGTTCTTGACCCAAATCGTCGGATAAGCATGGAATCCGTTGGCGAACCCGTCCAGCAGGGCTATGCCGCCATTGTACAGATCTTTGCTAAGGCCCAGTCCATACGTATCCTTCTTGTTATCGCCGTCCGGGTCATTGTTCGTGAATGCTTCCGAGATCGTAAACACGTCCTGCATCGTCTTCGGTTCGGGCAAATTCAGCTTCTTCAGCCAATCTGTACGAACCCACAGCACTCTTGGGGAGTAGAACGTGGCGCCTAGACTTGGAACCGCCATTAATTTACCGTCGAAAGTCGCTGTGCCAAGACCAAGACCGCCGTCGCTGTTCATGATTTCCTTCGTCAGCGGCGTGGCATATTTATCAAATGCCTCCGTCAGATCGGCCAATTGTCCGGCATCGACCAGTTGCTTGAGCTGCAACGGGTTGAGCCAGAACATATCAGGCAAGCTTCCCGAGGCAATGGCCACATTCATCTTTTGATCATATCCCGAAGGTCCGCCTTCGGCCGTCCACTCCGTCTTGATTTTGATTCCCAGCTTGTCGGCATATTCCCGACTCCAAATGTTATTGTCCAGACTGTCTCCCGTCTGATACTTCCAGGTCTGGCTCGACGGCCAAGCAACCTTGATCTCGACGGGCGGATCGTATTTCGCCATCGGGTCCGCAGAAGGCGTCGCGTTTTCTTCGCCCTTATTGTTTCCGTTTGCTGCCGAAGACGTTTGGTTCTGCTCAGGAGTCGGTGTATTGCTGTTGCCCGAATCGCTGCATGCCGCTAGCATCAACGTCGTCACGAGCAGCACGGACGCTGACTTGATCCATTCTTTGCGCATTGCATGTTTCCCCCTTATTCATGTTGAGTATGCTGACCTCTGCTTCATTATAGAGCGCTTCCAATCGGAGCCTCTACTCGCCGTTATTTACTTAGGAGTATCTCTTTTGTATTTCGCGGCGACCATGTCCCGATATTCCTGAGGCGTTATCCCCGTTGCTTTCTTGAAGAAGCGGTAGAAGGATTGCTCCGATAGAAACCCCACCAGCTTTGAGATATCAGAAACCCTTAGCGCCTGTTCGGCAAGCAATTCCCGGGCCTTCTGCAGACGCGTTCCCGCAATGTAATCCGATAAATTCTCGCCCGTGATTTGTTTGTACAGGCGCGATAAATAATAAGGATTGTGTCCAACGACCTCTCCGATACGGGTCAATGACAGATCGCCGGATAAATGCTGCGTCACGTACCATTGCACATGCTTGACGATATCGTTCTCCTGAAACTCCTGGCTGCTGCGTTTGTTATCGAACAAGCATTCCGCCAGAGACGCGAATTGTTTCATCGTATCCGACCAGCTTTGATGCGGATCGAACCGCATGAACTGATTCAAATCGAATTTGCCGGAAACAACTCCGTGCAGTCCCCACCGGTTTATATAGGCTATAAAGATGGAAGCCAATGACAATGTGATCTCCATGCGCAGGTTGTTATCGGACGCGGCGGCTGCGTTCGACAGGGCTGCAAGGCTGGTGAAATCAGCAAAAAATGCCTGCCGCTCGCCGTTTTCCAGGTAAGTTCCGAGCGTTTGAAGCCTTTTCAATCCGGTTCGGGTTTCTTGGTTATAGCCTTGGGAAACTATTTGATCGACATGCTCCTGATCGAACAGCAAAGCTTCTTGGCCAAGCCCCGCCCCGAAATTCAGCAGCAGCCGCAGGGAATCGAATTGTTCCGACGTTTGCCGCCATTTGCGCGGTTCTCCCGCTATGGCAAGAGACAGCTTGAGTCCAAGCAGTTGGTTGCAGGAGAGCTGAATCGATTCGGCGGTACCATGCGTGAACCGCACGAAGCGGCTCCATGCCGCATCCGTCGTCTGGGAGGCAAGCGTTTGAAGCTTCTCGAGAGGCTGAATAAACCAGACCACTTTGTTCTTGTCGTATGCAACGGAAATCACGTTCGCACCGGCACTCCAATACTCGTCCGCTATATTGCGAATGGCATAGAGAAGCAGGTCCCTGTCCGATGAGCTGTAGTCATCGCGCCAATCATCCACTCTGCCGACGGCCAGCATGACCGGGTTTCGCGCGGATAAAGGAATATGAAGCTTCTCGAACTTGTCCTGCAGCTGACGCAGCGCCTGAGATTCCCCTTGCAGGACCGACCACAAATATTCTTTATGGAGCAATGCTCTCGTCACTTGCATCTGCTGAACGGCTTGCTCCATCAGCCGTTCTTTCCCCAAAACCTCATCCAGCATCCGGATCGCTTTGCCGACCGTATCGATTATTTTCTGCTCCCCTTCGGTTTTCAGCAAATAATCGACGCTGTCGTGGCGAATCGCTTGCTGGACATATTCGAAATCGTTATAGCCGGACAAGAAAATGATTTTACAGCTTGGCCATTGCCGGTTGATCTCTTGCTGCAGCTCCAGTCCGCTCATGCCGGGCATGCGGATATCGCTCAGCACGATATCGATTTTGGTTCTCGACATAAGCTCCAATGCGCTGGCCGCCGTATAAACACCATGTACTTCCAACTCGAATGGACTCGACTTCATAAACAAATCGACCAGATTATCGACGATTAACATTTCATTATCTATGATCAGCAGACGATACATGTAGTTTCCCCCTTGTTCTACCTATCTTTCACGAGCATATAGCCTTCCGGAATGACGAATTCAACTCGCAGCCCGCCAAGCCTGCTTCTAGATATGTTCAAATCATGCGCTTCGCCGAAAGTCAGGCGGAGCCTGCGGCTCACATTCAGTATTCCGGTCGTCTCTTGAGCGGGATGCGAACGCTGCAGATTTTGCATGAGCAAGCTCAATTGCTCATCGCCCAGCCGATCGCCGTTATCTTCCACGGTAACCGAAAGCCCCCCCGAGACCTGCTTGAATCGGATATAGAGCAGCCCTCCACTCACTTTCTCCTCCAGCCCGTGCTTATACGCGTTCTCGAGCAGCGGCTGCAAAATGAGCCGGGGGACATGAACCGCCTTCCATTCTTCCGGCAACGGATCATACGTAGCGTCAATAGCCCCTGCGAATCGCATGTTCTGGATTTCAAGGTACGACAAGGCATGGCTGAGCTCAGCGTCCAACGTCACTTCCTCCGATCCGCTGCGGGTAATGAATCTAAAATATTCGCCCAGGTTGTCGAGCATCCGAAGCGACAGCTCCTCCTCTCCTCTACGGACCAAGCCTTTCACGATAAAAAAGCTGTTGTATAGAAAATGAGGGCTGATCTGCGCTTGCAGCTGCTTCAGCTCCGAGCGCTGCGAAAGAATCTGCTGCTCGTACACTTCCCGGATGAGAACTTGAATGCGTCCAACCATATGGTTGAACTGGCTATACAGATAATGAAATTCGTCGAAGTTGCGATGCTCTACCTTGATGCCCAAATCGCCTTTCTCCACTTTGCGAAACGCGCCTACCAATAGACGCAGCGGCCGATGAATCACACGGAAGATCGATAAGGAGAACAAGGCGACAACGACTAATGAAACAATGGAGAACAACCACAACCAATCCCGATAACGCGTGAGTGGGGACAACATTTCCTTCATCGGCACGTACAGCACGAGATAAGAATCGACGACCGGGGAGTATTCGTACATGACAAAATAGGATTGTCCTTTTATGTGAACTTTTCCGCTTCCTCCCGGATTCTTGTCTTCCTTGGCCTCATTGATGAGCTTGGCGAGCTCCGGTTGGAAGGTTCCGATCTCTCCGCTCGAGACATGCCAATCTTGATTCGCGTTAATCAGAATGGCCGTCCCTCCCGTTGTTTTCACAATGCCCGAGAGCATGCTTCGCATCTGGGTGCTGGACAATTCGATTTCCAGCGCGATAATGGGCAGCTTGCCCGGGCGTACGACACCAGGATATAACTGACTGATAAGCAATCGGTCCTGAAAATTGAAAATGACGGATTTCATATTATTGGGATCCGTGATCGCTTTCATTTCCTCATTGGGAATACGATCGTTCAGATTGTTTGCGATAATACTGCGGTCTAACAACGGGATATAGACTTTCACGTCTTCAACCAGCGGAGTTGAGCTCTTTAGCAAATAAAGCTTGTTTTTGGCGCTAAGAATCGCTTGCACCCGTTCAAAATCATTCATCAGATTCGCCGAGGTCGCCAATCTCTGAAAGTCGTTGTCATTGGCATATTCGGCCTTCAGCGTAATTAAGCGCGAAATTTCCGTATCAATCGACGACAAATAAAAATGGACCTGAGCTTGCAAGCCAGTCGTTAATTGCTTCTCTACCAGGCTCTGACCGGAATAATTCATTTGGAAGCTCAATATGTAAATCGGTACGATAACTAGCAAAAAAGACATAACCAGCTTGGGATAGATCGTAAGCGACCGTAATGCCCGGAGTCCTTTCATCCATACACCTCTCCTATAGTAATTTCGAATTTTATCTATCCCTTTAGCGTAGCGCATCTTCCGCCTTTCATATACTAACAAGTTTGTAGATTACACTGTCTTTTTTCGACTTTCGCGATCTAATCACATAAGCAAAGAGAAAACCCGTGAATAGATTCGTCAATCGAATCTTTCCATGGGTCTTTTTGTGACTTATGATGGCCAAGCCGCTCGGTCGGCGATCACCGTCACGTCTGCATGGGTTTGCAGGAAGCTGGACGGCACCTTCTCGCTGACAGCGCCTTCCAAGGTTGCCTTCAAAATGTCGCGTTTGTTCTCGCCGGATACAAGCAAAAGAATTTTCCTCGATTCAAGCAATACATCCATTCCAGCGGTGATGCTCTCGCGCGGCACCCGATCAAGTCCGCCCCAATAGGGAGCGTTGCTGATTAGGCTTTCCTCCGTAAGCGTGACGGCGCGCGTCGGGGAATCCTTACTCGAAGGCGGCTCATTGAAGCCGAGATGCCCGTTAGGCCCAAGCCCCAGAATCGCAGCATCGAATCCGCCAGCTTCTCTCACTTGGCGATCGTATTCGCTCGACGTCTTCGCCGGATCTGCCGTGTTCTCGTCGAGCAAGACGAGCTGGTCTTCCCTTAGCCTCCAGGGCTCTGCTACGGAGCGGCGCAGCCAGCCTTCGAGCGAGCGCGAATCATCGTTAGTAATTCCCAGATAGCCATCCAGCTGGAAAGCCCGGATAGCCGAGAAATCGATTAATCCCTCGGCTTGCGAGAGAGCCAGCTTTTCGTACATCCTCATCGGTGTATTTCCCATCGCCAGAACCATAGACGCATTCTTTTTCCGACAGACGATGCTTGCAAGCCAATTCGCCGCTTCTAGGCTCATCGCTTCGTAATCTTCGACTACAACCAGCTTTATGTCAGCCATGTCCGTTCCCCCTTATTTCAGTAATCGCTCAGGCAAAAAAGCTTTGTGAGCATGCGCCATTTCGTCGTAGAGCTTCTCAGCCCGATCGATCGAGTATACGAGCGGATGGCTGGCAAGAGCGCGGATACCGTCGATGCGAGAACCGCTCCACCCGGCTTCGGCTGTTAGTGTTTGGTACTCGCCAAGCATCTTGACTAAGCCAGCTGTTTGCTTAGGCATGTTTCCTTGGGAAATCGGCGCGAGCCCGTTTTTGTCCACGAAACAAGGAACTTCAACTACCCGATCCGCGGGAAAGTCCGCAATCGCTCCATTATTCGGCACATTGCACGTCCATACTTCCTTGCGATCATTAAATACGGCGTCCATGACGTCGAATGCAAGCTCAAGCTCGTGAATGCCTCCGCGCGAACGATTCTGATCTAATTCCGGCGTCAAGCTTTCCGCTTGTTCGGCATAATGCTTCCAGTAGTCGGGAACCTTAGCGAGAATATCCTGGGAACGCGTCGTCGCTTTCGATTGCAGTTGTTCCAGCACCTCTTCCTTGTAGTAATAATATTGAAAGTAGTCTGCCGGAATAGAATTCATCGTTACAGCCAGCTTTAACATCCGGAGCTGATGCCGGCTGACGGACGGATCGTCTTTCAACCGTTCGTAAGCTCCAGCAAGAAGCGGTATGAGGTCTTTACCCTTATACAGATGACGGTTCGACCAACAGTTGTGATTCAATCCAATCATGGATACGTCTAGATGCGCCGGATCAAGGCCCGCCGTTTCCGCAATCCATTGCGGGAAGATAATAGGCCCCTCGCAAAGAGACACTGTCTTGAGCGAACTATGGTGGGTTATCGCTTCGGATATAATATTAACAGGGTTCGTATAGTTGAAGAGCCATGCATTGGGGCTAATGGCTTCGATGTCTTCCACTATGCCTTTTATAGCATGCAGAGAGCGCAATGCCATGAAGAAACCTCCCGGGCCTTGCGTTTCTTGTCCAATGAATCCGTGCTTAAGCGGGATGCTCTCGTCCAAATATCTCGCTTTGAAACCTCCCGGACGGAAGCTCGTCAATACGGCGTCACTGTCTTGCAGTGCTGCTCTTCGGTCCAGAGAAGCCGTTATTTTAATATCAACGCCTTGAATATCGGACATTCGTTGAGCCATCTTCCGAATGATCTCCAATCTTTCCTCGTTCAAATCGACAAGCACGACCTCGGAGCCTTTAAAGTTGTCGCCTTGATGAATAAAGCTGGCCATTGTGCCGGCCGCCCGGGTACTTCCTCCGCCAATGTATACCATTTTGATCGCTGCCATTTTTGATTATCTCCCATGCTAATCGAATTTTCCATTCAAAAACGCATTAAGCCCATTTCCCGAGCAGACTTCATAATAAGCTGCCCGTCAAAAGGATAGGGTTGTCCGTGTATCCGGTCCAACGCCATGAGCACCGCGCCGACGACGGGTTCATAGACTGCGTTCACAATGCGGATTGCCGGAAAATAGCGCCTCAGCTCCGTCTCGACCGTCTCTCTCAGTAGAGGATTGCGCGCCTTGAACAGACTCCCCGATAGGACGACCTCCATATCGCAGTCTGCGATATCGAAACGCCTTATTCCGGCCCGGATGTATTTCGCGTTCCGAATGCCGAATGCGCGGATAAGCTCAATGGCGACTTCATCCCCCTCCGCAGCTGCTTCGAAGGCAATCGGGACGATCGATTTGCGCGAGCTTAACTTGCCTTGAATCCAGCTTAGCATCAGCTCGTCCGAATTTCCCACCCCGTAATGTGCCAGGATCAATGCCTTCAAGCTGGTCTCCGGACCAAGACCGACATCCGAATCCAGTACGGCTCTTAAAGCCAAGTTGCCCAGCGATTCCCCGCCGGAATCTTCCTCTCGGACATAATAGCCATAAATAAAGGGCTCCGCATCCGGTCGGATAACGGCAGCGTTCGTTCCGGTACCGATACAGAGAACCGCCCCGATAGAAGATGAAGTTCCGCCACGGTAGGCGATCATGCAATCGTTCTCGATCTTGACGTTTCGGATGCCCGTCGAGGCAATCAACGCTTCTTTCAACAGCTCGTATTCGTAAGGGAAATCAGCTCCCGTCATGCCCGCGTGGATGCAAATCGCTTCTTCAGCCTTCACCTTCGCCTTGGTTAGCGCTTCGTCAATCGCTTCCGTTGCTCTTTCCATGCTATGGGCCATTCCGTTCATGCTGTGACAGCTCCCGCCGGAGTATCCCGCTGCCAAGATGCGGCCATTAAGATCCGATAGAGCGGCGACTGTCTTCGTGCCTCCTTGATCCAATCCGATAATGTACTTCAATCGAACACCCACTAACTCGTTTTGGCTTGTTGCATGCCTTTATGTTACAAGCTTTGGGCATTCCCCATCTTTGCCGATACGACTAGATCCTGATGCAATCTTACTGCGATTGTCGGGCTGCCCTTACCTGGCTGGGTGTTTGTCCGACATGGGCGCCGAACACTCGATTGAAATTGGACAAGTTATAAAACCCGCATTCCGCCGCAATATCAATGATTTTCCGGTCCGTCGATTCGAGTAGCCGAATCGCCTGCCCCAAGCGGATTTCCATGCAATAATTGGAAGGAGAGGTGCCGACTGCCTGTTTAAAAATCGCGCTGAACCTGGACGGGCTAAGATGAACGAGATTCGCCAATTCTTGCAGCGTCCAGGCACGGACAGGATCCTCGTGAATAGCCTCCAGCACGATACGCGCAAGCGCTTGCTTGCTGCGCAAATCACCGGAGGATTGAAGCGCGGACCTGGAGAAATACCGATTTACGTACGCCAAAAACCGCGCAAGCTGCGCCCGGACAGCCGCACGGTAAGAGATGCCTTGAACGCGGTACTCCTCTTGCATATCGAGAAGAATCTCGCGCAACTCTCCTATGCGATCGTGCTGGCGATCGAGCAAATGATCGAAACGGATGCCCAGCTCCGTAAACGGCGCGAGAATATCCGGATCAAAGCGTTGGTCTGCTGCGAACATCGCAGAATCGAACACCGTAACCTGAAGCACGAGGTTTTGCGATTCGAATGCCCGGTGCAAATCGCTTGAGCCGAGAAGAATAATATCGCCCTCACGTATGGCGTAAGTCCGGCCATTAATCAAATAGGAACCTTCGCCTTGCTTGACCAAGTTTATTTCATAGCTGTCATGCCAATGCAAACGGTTGAAATCGGGGACAACCCCGTTGGTGTCGTTGATTTGTAGCGGAAAGGATTTGGATAATTTGAGCCAATCGCGCTCGATTGTTCCCACTTTCATTCCTCCGTTAGTGTGTAGTCAAATGCGAATATGCGGAGCAAAACTATCATAACACTGCCGATCAGGTTCTACATATGGCCAATCTCTTCTTTGGCGCATAAAAAATAACCCGATCAATACCGATCGGGTTTAACGATTCACTAGGTTTTATATCTTAATCAAGCATATTTTCGGCTGTAAATACTAGATGCTTGTAGCATTAGTAATCAGCGTGGACTTCTTCCTCCCTAGAAGGAAGTAAGACAGCATTGCCGCCACACTTGTCAACAAAATAATGACGCCAAGCGGAACGGCTGTATCTTCACCCGCGATGCCAACTAACGGCGAGACGACCGCTCCAAGCAAGAACGGGATGACGCCAAGCAGCGCAGCAGCGCTGCCCGCCATATGACTCTGGGTCTCCATGGCAAGCGGGAATGCTGCCGTTGAGGTAATGCCGATTGACGCTACGAAAATAAACAAAGGAATTACGAGCGCAAACAGCGGCCCGTGCAAGAAGGCTACCACCAGAACAGCAACGCTTGCCAACAGGGCAAGCATTAGCCCGATCAATAAAAAGGTCTGTTCAGATACGCGATGCGACATTCGACCGACGATTTGGGAACCAATGATCAGGCTGATGCCATTTGAGCCGAATAACAGTGCAAATCCCGTCGGCGAGACGCCATAAATATCTTGATAAATAAAAGGTGTTCCGGATACATAGGCAAAGACGCCCGCAATCATAATCCCCTGTGCCAGCATATAGCCGACAAACTGGCGATCCCGCAACAGTAATCCGTAGTTCCGCAGCTGCTGCATGAAATTGCTGGAGCTCCGGCGATCGGATGGCAAAGTCTCCTGCATCCTCCATTTAGTCATCGCGGTGAGATAGATTCCAAGCAAGGCCAGCGCTATAAATACACCCTTCCAATTCGAGAAAGAAAGAACGCCGCTGCCCGAAACCGGTGCCACGAGAGGCCCCAGATTACCAACAAGCAAGAGCAGCGAGAAAAATTTAGTAAGCTCGTGTCCACTGTACAGATCGCGTGCGATCGCACGTGAAATAACAATGCCTGCTGAAGCGGCAAATCCCTGTATGAATCGGAATGCGATCAGCAGACCGATATTAGGCGAGAATGCACAAGCTAATGAGGCAATAAGATAAGCAGCCATGGAGATAAGCAAAGGAATACGTCTGCCATGGGCATCGCTAAGCGATCCCATAACGAGCTGTCCGATGCCAAGTCCGAGCAAACAGGCAGTCAGGCTGAGCTGTACGAGCGAAGCCGTCGTGTCGAATTGCTTCACGATCTCCGGGAATGCCGGCAAATACATATCAATTGTAAAAGGCCCGAGGGTCGAAAATAAACCTAGCAGCAATGCGAGTCCAAACACACGCTGATTTTTCTTGTTGGTCATTATGAATAAAATCTCCCATCTTCTAGCTAAACTCTATTTGTTGTTAATCTTGAATAATATAAAATTTATTACCGTTTATCACCGTGACACCATTCTCCTGTAATGCAGCCTTGTTGCCCATCGTACACCCTGCTTCGTCTTGACGTGTCCGAATTCTATGCTCTTTCGTTTCTGAATGTGACGAACAATCCGTCATGCAACAGGCATGTCTGTTAGTCATATCTATTTCATTCTCCCTTCGATTACCTATTCGTTATTACTCTCTGAAAAGATAAAGAGCAGTTCGCCTTTATCGGCAGCTGCTCCTTATCACAGATCACCACGATCAGATATGATCTTACCATCTGGAGTTAACTCCAGGTCAAGAGAAATTTAAAGGGGATCAGACGATGAGCCAACCTGCTCCACCTTCAGCACATCCAGCATAAACATAAAGATTGGAATGCCGATCAACAGCCCCCAGATGCCCATGTAATGCTCAGACAAAATGAGGATGAAAAAGGTGTAGAACATCGGCAGATTTGTTTTATGCGCATACAGCCTTGGATTCAAGAAATACGTTTCCAGAGCATGGATGAGCAGCACAAGTACGATTACCCAAATGACCGTTGTCATACCGCCAATCTGGTAGCCGATAATGCCAATCGGGATAAAGGATACCACTACACCCGCTACCGGAATCAGACTAAGCAGGAATACCATAATGGTCAACGCAAACAGATACGGGAATCCCAGAATCCACAAGCCGGCAATGGTGAGCACCGTATTAATGACGGCTATCATCAGTTGTACTTCAAGCACCTTGCCGAAGGATGAAATAAATTTGCCGCCAAAATAGCGGAATTCCAGATACAGCCAGCCAATAGAGCTGTCGCTGAATTTTTCCGTAAACTGAACGATTCTGCGTCTTTCCAGCAGGAAGAAATAGCTAAGTAAAATAACAAGCAAAATAATTTCGAGCCAGCTGCCAATTGTCTTGGCGTAGCTAAGTGCACTGTTCAAAAAGGTCTTGTATTCGATCTTATCGAGTGTATCGACGACCACCTGGGCGATCTGATCGTTTTGCGAGGAGCTTAAAAACTTCTGAACATTATTGACGATATCCACGATCTCGTTAATTAGCTTGGGCACATAATTGGCCAGACCGTAAACGAGGCTAACGATAAGCGCGACATATAAAATCGAAATGACTACAACCGGAGAAACCGGAATCACCCGGCGAACTTGCTTTGTAATGAAGCTTTGCAGCCGGTTCATTACAAACGTGACCATAAACAGCAGCAGGAGCAAATTTAACATGTCCCGGAGACTGTAGAGCAAAGCAATCACCAGTAAAACAAATACAATCCTTTTGATGATCGAATGGGTAAAAAAAGTTTTGAGCGTTTCCACAAATTTCCCCCGCAAAATTGAATTTATAATTAATAATACCTTGTTTTCCTTTGAAACGCATCCTCTCGCGGCTACAAAAGAAAAAAGCCTCTAAGTTATCCGCTATGGATAATCCAGAGGCTCTTTAACTCACCGGCGAATTCCGCAGTAAGTTAGGGGGGAATTGCTGTGTGCTTACTATCTTCTTGTATTGGAGAATGTTGCTCCGCTTAAGGATTGTTCAGCCATTTGAACGAGACGTTTCGTAATGTTTCCGCCAATCGTACCTGCGTCACGAGTCGTCAAATCTCCGTTGTAACCTTCCGAGAGCTGAATGCCGTGTTCTGTAGCTACTTCATATTTCATGCGGTTTAATGCTGCTTGAGCTTGCGGTACAACTAAACTGTTGGATTGGTTAGCCATTATAGTCAACTCCTTCTTGGATGTGAGGTTATTTTGTGGAGTTGTTGGAAATTTATTCGTTGTATAAAATGAATTTATTTTAGCGTTATTAATCGGCAATGTTATCAGCGAATACTTGATGGAGTGTTTGATCCACTAATGTGATAATCCGATTGCCGTCTATTTTTTTCAAACTGCTTGTCACATGAAATAATGGGATGATCTCATCCAATCCCTGCTGAAGCAGCTTCTTTTGACCAACCGAATATTCCGGGTATTCCGCCGACGATAGCTTCTTTTTTAATTTGGTCAGTTCCGTCAACATCCCCTTCACCTGCCGGGACTTCAAGGCATGCCCGTACGGGAGGTTTTTAACCTTTAATAACGTGTGCTTGGGATGGACATCCTCCAGCGCAGACACCGTAAATATGGCCTTATTCCCTGCTGGTTTAGATTTCTTCTCCGCATAACGAATAATCTTATCGGCCTGCCCGCCGGGCTGCCGGGTCTTCCTGACCCTTTGATCGATCATGTTGCTGAACTCGATATCCGCAATCCCTTCTTGATTTGCTTTTCTGAACCATCGCATGGCTAAAGTAACGTCACTGGATGTACCGCGGCCGTAAAAGTAACACTTTGATAACTCCATCATCGCTTTTCTATTCCCCTGCTCTGCTGTTCGAAGGTACAAAGTATATATCTCATCTTCCGGACCGTTTGTTAATTGATAGATCCCGGCCAAGGTTACACCCGCAGGCGAGAATCCATCCTCCGCCAGTTCCTGGAGCATCGAAATACCCTCTTGGGGCTTACCTGCATCGAAATAGGTACAAGCCGCCACATATTTACCAAGGGATGTACGGTTAACTTCGCCATACATAATTGATGATTTATTGGGGAAGGAGGCTATCTTAAAATAATCAAGCGCAAGCGCCAAGCCTGCCGCTTGAGGGGTTTCTGCCGCGTTTAGTTTTTCCCAAGCAGCCTGTTTATTCATTTCCGTTGTCATTCCCGCGTCCAGCGCTAACTCTAGTAAATAATCAACCCTTAAGTGCATTTTGCTGTACAGCTTCTCGAGCCATTCCATCCACTCGAAATCGGCCTGATGAAGGGAATCCTTAGGATTATGCTGCTCGAAAAGTTGTTTAATCGGTTCACACTCGGTTTCCTCTATCGGAATGCGCCATTGTCCATTACGGCTCTTGGTCCAGCACGCGGGATGCTCCAAGAGCAATTGAACCAACTCGATATTGTCCTTCTTGCAAGCCATATGAAGGGCAGTATCTCTGCTGCCGTTGCGCCTGTTTACATTTGCGCCATAGGACAGCAGAAGCTCCAACATCCGGACATCCTCTTGTTCAACTGCAAGATGCAGCAGCCCGCTGCCATTTGCTAAACCTGCATTGATCTCATAGCCCTCTAAAATCCAGTTCTCTAAATCATCATAAGAAGAGCTTCTCACATAAAGCGCAGCCTTCGAAATTTCCTGATCCATCCCGGCTGGCGTTAATTTCTCCGCCAATTTGATATGACCAGCTTCCTTCGCTTTCACAGAAGGTGTTTTATTATAAATATCACGTTTGCCCGGATCCGCTCCAAAAATCAACAGCTTGTCAACAAACGGCATATTTCCTTTATGCGCGGCATGGAATAGAGCTGTCCATTTATCTTTATCTGCCGTGTTGGGAGCGGCGCCGTATTCAAGCAGCAGCTTGACTGCTTCCGCAGAACCTTCCCAGACAGCTGCCATAAGCGGCGTCATACCGTCTGCAACGGATTGTTCATTCGGGTCCGCCCCGCATTCCAGCATGATACGAATGGACTGCGGATCTTTATTTGTTGCAGCCGTCAGCAGAGGCGGGCTAATCTGATTTTTTTGCTCCTTATAGAAACGATCGGGGTCTTCCGCTATATATTGGCGCAGTCCCTCGACATCTTTGCTCATGATATATAAGTTAGCATTCATGATGTTGCTCCTTTTACCTTTAGTTTAAGTACTTGAGCGAGTCTTTCCGCATCCTGCATGGATTGAAAATAACTCTGGGCCAATTCAAGGAATGGCGCGTAATTTATTCCCTGCTTAATGCCTGCCAGAAGTGCTTCTTCCAGCAATTCATCACTTTCGGCCTTCATGAATCTGACGGCGGCTTCATAGAAGCTGCCTTTTCTCAGTGAGAGCCGGCCGCTGGCTAAGTAATTGCCATCTCTGTCCAAAGATCTGATTTTATAATGGTCGCGCTTTTCCCTATACTGCTGACCTTCCAGAGAAGTTAGTCCTGCCCGCATCGCTTCCGCATCCAAAACCTGCGCTACCTTTGAGAAGCAGCCGCCGTGGTCATATGCGATTACGGCATTTTCAATATCACCTATCTCACAAAAACGGTTTCCAGCCGCCTCGAAATAACCGTCACGCAGCAGAATATGACCCTCTGCCTTTCTCTTGAGATACGCGGACTCTTCATAATCATCGCCGGCAGCATCTATGCGTTCCAAGCATTCGATGCAGCGTTCATAGCGTTTTTCCTCCAAAAAATAGATGGCATACTTTAACCAGTTCTGTTGACTGGAGTCTTCATCATTAAGAACTTTTCTTCGTTGTTCAAGACATAACTCCAATTGCCCCGTATCCTTGCTTTCAAACGGTGCAAGACCGTTTTCTTGAAAGAAGCTGTCATCTTTCTCAATGATATACAAATGATAAAGAGCCCTCGTAAAGGCAACATAAAGTACACGGGATTGCCGCTGGACGAATTGAATATCCTCAAGGTTATCTGCCGCATATTTACCCATGACGCGCCGCCACTGATCCGCATATCTATCAATCAAATGCCATGCCCATACTTCCTTGAATTCCAATCCTTTTGCTTCAACCGGCAAAATAATAAGCGGGGGCTGCATTCCCATGCTGTTGAAGCGTTTCTTTAATACTTCCTCTTCTTGCTTGTCCGATACTATAATCACCTCGGCTGCATGAGCATGATCTAGAAGATCTTGGCCGGAGCCGCTGCTGGACGTAACAAGTGTCGCCGATTCGCCCGGAATTGGTGCATCAACCGCCGCAGGGGTTCGGCTTTTAATCTTAAACCGCTGCGGCAATCGAATAACCTGTTCGGATAATTCTGCTATTGGTCCCGGATTTCGGTGATTTGTAGTTAAGGTATAGTGGGTTATTGGATGGGCAGACAACCGCTCTTGAAGATAACGCTTCAGCCCCGGCCATGTGAATCTGCTGCTCGTTAAGGTTTGTTTATCGTCGCCGGCGCACAAAAAAGCAAACCTCCTGTCTTCCTGCAGCATGGAGAGTGCTAATGCTAGTTGCGCACGCGAAAAATCCTGGACTTCATCACAGACGATAGCTTGGAATTTGCCTAACTTAAAGGCAATGGCTTGATAGATGACGTCGTTAAGGTCATAGAGTCCTTTGGTTTGTTTAAGCTGAACATACCATTCGTGAATACTCCAGACGATTAAACGATCCTTAGATAAGTCAGGTGCTTCGAATTCAGGCAGAGACAAATACTGTTCTTTTGTCATATACCGTTGTTTAGGCATCATGAATGCACCAATAACTGCGGTTAATTCCTCATACACAAGCAGCGGGTCCAGTTTCCGGACTGCACGATTTCCTTGGGCATACAAATTGAACTCCGCGAAAAAAGCCTCCATACTGAACATTTGCTCGAATTTATCTAATGGAGTTAAACGAATGATATCTTTAAAGGACCAAAAATGTACGGATTCAAGTAATTTCTCCTCAAAGTCCCGCTTGTGAATCAGATATTGAAATTGTTCCTTCGCATCTTCAATAAGCCGGCTATTATCAGATAGATACAGCAGCCTTACTTCTTCTTGCTGCGCTAATAACTGCTCTGCTTCTTGAAGCAATTTATAGATCGATACGGTCGTCTTTCCACTCCCGGCCCCGCCGGAGAGAAGTAAAGGCAGACTCTCTCTTAGTGCTTCTTCTTGACTCTCAACCAGCTTTAATCTCAAGGACAGCGTGGATAAATCCTCCGTTAAAGAAAGCCGAATTAAATCGTCTGTCTCGATAACAAAAGATTTATCGACAGGGTATGAAGTGTAAATCTTCAATATCTCCTGCTTCGGAATTTCATACGATTCGATGCTATGCGGGTTCAATGTCTCCAAATGAGTTGTAAGAAGCATTGAATTTCGAGCTACCCGATTGACTTCGTCATGTACTAAATATACATAATGAATACATGCCTCGTCTTGCTTAAGCGTAAATAACATTCGATCCCCGGAATTCAGTCTTGCTTCATATACATCGCTTATCCCTTGCAGTTTCTTTACCCGTGTGCCGCCCGACCAATGCCCGTTAGCAATATGTTCAAGGGTATTTAATGAGTCTTCGTAAATTCTTTTATTGTTTTTTGCAAGCAGGGTCAACTGTTTGGCTGCTTTATAGGTCAGATTAATTTTGAACAAAGCGAAATCCTCCGCCCAGGAACTAGTTCCATGGATCTATATTTTATTAAAATATTCGCCATATGACATACATAATCCTCCACCTTCAAAACGATTCTCCAAGCGGTAAGCTTTCTTTCTAAGCAGGAACGAAAAAAAGAGAAGCATGTCTAGCCTGCTTCTCTTTCATTAAAATCCTCATCCCGGCTTGCACGCAAGTAGAAATGATCCGATTCGTCGTAATGCAGCGCCATATTATTGTTGCTCGACAAATCTCCACCATGCAACCGTTCCGGCAAACCCTATTATTCCGGTTACCACAACAACTGCGATGCTGCCGAACCCCAGCGATACATGCTGCAGAAATAACGCAGGTATGGTCCATGGGAAATATGGAGCAATCCCCAACTGCATCACCAGACTGGACAGGATGACGATAATAAATGTCAGTCCAATTGGAGCCAGATATCCCTTACTGATATTAGCAAGCAAAGCGCTGGTTGTGCTGACCACGATAATCAACAGCGATGTTGCAAGCAATGTTAAAAAGTTATTTAGAAGTAAAGAGAACCCTTCGCCGCTGATCCCAATGAGAATGCCCGTGCTCACAACTACCAGGAATGAAAAAATGGACAATAGTACATCCCAAATTAAAATGACGATGAATTTTGACAACACCGTATATAATTTGGAAACCGGCTTTAGAAGCACTTCATTGATCGTTTTGTCCGTATACTCTCTACCGAAAACCCAGCTGGCGGTAAATGAAAACCCAACTACCAACAAAGCGGCAATCGAGCCGAGCAAGTCCGATAGATAAGTCCCCCAATCAGCGTCGGAACTGTTTGAGTAGGTCACGAACCCAATCATCAAAGGCATCAAAGTAAATATAGCCAAAACCACCCAAAATACATTAGAACGCCATACTTTAAGTGCCTCGCAGTGAATAATCGATAGCAGCTTCATTCGTGTATCCCCCTCGCTCTATGAATGATCCGGAGAAAATAAGCTTCCAGGTCTTCGGTAACCATATTAAGTTGCGTTGGCGGCTGATGAAAACGCACCAACAGCTCCGCCAACTTTTCGGGATGAAGCACTGCACGATCTTCCGTTAGCTGCAAGCATCCGTCCGCGGTTTCCTCATACTCGTAGCGATGGTCCGCCAGTATATGTTTGATGGCGTTTTTATCACGGCCATTCACAACCAGACTTTTATTCAGCGACTGATGCAAATGATCCATTTCTATTTCCTGAACCAGCTGTCCTTTATGGATAATCCCGATCCGGTCTACCAGCTTGGAAAGCTCCTCCAATAAATGACTTGAAAGGAAGATGGTCACGCCGTAGTTATTGGATAAATCCAGGAGCAGCTCTCTAATTTCAACAATGCCGGCTGGATCAAGCCCATTGATGGGCTCGTCCAAAATCAAAATGTCCGGGTTGTGGATCATCGCCTTTGCTAGTCCTAGCCTCTGCTTGTTTCCCAATGAAAGGTTTTTAGCCTTCTTGTTTTTATGGGCTTCCAGTCCAAGCTTGTGTACGATGCGATCAATCGAATGACGGTCAGATATCAGCTGCATACGACGGGCAATATCCAAATTTTCCATTACGGAAAGTCCCGGATAATACGTTGCTGTTTCCATATAACCCACTTTGCTCCACAGCTTATGGTTGCCGATCTCAACCCTGCTTCCCAGCATATGGATACATCCTGAGGAAGGTCTTAACAGTGACAGGAGCATTTTGATTGTTGTTGTCTTACCAGCCCCGTTTAAACCAAGAAAGCCGAATATTTCCCCGCTTTTTACTTCCAGCGAAAGGTCATTGACGACGCGATACTCGCCGAAGCTTTTGCTTAGACCCTCTATTTGTATCGCTGCAGAGGCACCATTTTTGGCCGTTGACATTACTTTACATCTCCTTGTTCGCAGTTATATTTTGATACTATCGGCTTCAAATGAAGCTAGCCTGTACTCTAGTCCTCAAACATAAACTGAACATCAATTTTTGCACTGAATATTTGTTGATTTTGAGTTTATCTTGATGTGAGTATAATAAGATGGAGGTGAATAGAGTGTTTGATATATTAGTTGTCGAAGATGATAGCAATACCCAAAAACTGATGTGCGCCGTTCTAAAGCGCGGGGGCTACAAGGCTTATTCTGCAGAGGATGGACTTGCGGCGTTGAAGATGATGGAGACACAGCATTTTGATTTGATTGTGCTGGACCTAATGATGCCCAGAATGGACGGCTATCAATTATGCAAGGAATTGCGTGAAGTTGGAGAAAACATCCCTATTCTGATGGTAACGGCTAACCAGGAAACGAAAGACAAACATAAAGGCTTCCTTGCTGGTACGGATGATTACATGACAAAGCCGTTTGATGAACAGGAAATGCTGTTTCGCATCAAAGCACTTCTGCGCAGAGCGCAAATCGCTAATGAGCATAAACTTGAAATCGGTGAAACCACATTGGATTACAAAGCCCTTACTGTCACAAGAGGCGGATTGCAAACCACTCTGCCCAAAAAGGAATTTTATTTACTCTTCAAACTGATGAGCTATCCTGATATGATTTTTACCCGCCTTCAATTAATAGATGAAATTTGGGGAATGGATACGGAAACGAATGAACACACCTTGAATGTTCACATCAACAGATTGCGCGATAAATTCAGAGATAATCCCGACTTTGAGATCGTGACGGTGCGCGGGTTGGGATATAAAGCGGTGAGATGTTTATGAATGCGATCAAAAGACTGCTTTCCAAGAAAATCAATCTTGCACTTTCGTTAGTGGCGCTGGTTTTTCTTGTCATCTTTTTATCCTTATTATCAGCGGGCTTGCTTGCTGTGTTGCTAAACCGATTGGGCGTGATTGATTTTGAAAATGAAACAAGTCCGTACATGGCGATTTATGTGATGATATATATCTTCGTCTTTCTTGGTGTTGTCATTGCCACATTGCTGAGCAGACGATCCGTCAAACCGATCCGGGATATAATGAACGCCACAAATAAGGTGGCAACCGGCGATTTCTCCGTCATTGTTAAAGGCAGCTTTGTTTTTGAATTGGACGCGCTGGCTGTGAGCTTTAACAAAATGGTACAGGAATTAAGAGGTATTGAAACATTGCGCAGTGATTTCGTGAAAAATTTCTCGCATGAATTCAAAACACCTATTGTCTCAATCAGCGGATTCGCAAAATTATTAAAAGAAGGCGGCTTGGATGAGGAGGAACAGCAGGAATATTTGAATATAATTATTCAAGAATCCGAACGATTAGTTGATCTTTCCACCAGCATTCTCAACTTGTCGAAGGTAGAGAATATACAAATCATAAGTGAAAAGACAGTCTATCGATTGGACGAGCAAATTCGGCTTGCGATTTTGATGCTCGAGCCGAAGTGGAATGCCAAAAAGCTCCATGTCGAGGTGGCACTTGAAGATAGAGTAACCGTTCTTGGCAATAAACATCTGATTCAACAGGTTTGGATCAACCTACTGGATAACGCCATTAAATATACAAACAGCGGCGGAACATTAAAGGTTAACTTGTGGCGAAAGGGACAACATGTGCTTTTCCGGCTTGAAGATAACGGATGCGGCATGAACGATGAAACCATGCGGCATATGTTCGACAAATTCTATCAGGGGGATACTTCCCATTCAATGGCGGGGAATGGCCTGGGATTAACGCTGGTCAAGAAAATTATCGATCTTTGCGAGGGGACCATTGAGGTACAGAGCAAATTGGGAGCAGGAAGTGTATTTACTATACAGCTGCCGTTATCGGTTTGATTCCAGCACCTGCTCCTTTTTCCAGCGGGTTATATTTCATTTCTTTTCCAATTGGGTAATATCTCCAAAGTATGGATATACGTACGGATCTTTAGGTGCATGAATCGTGGTCACTTGGCGGGTATCTAACACAATAATCTCATTCCCTTTATATTTCTTTAATCCAATTACACCAGTCAAAGTTACCCAGGTATCCTTGCCCAGATCAGCCGCTTTGTTCCATTCGGCCATAAAGCCATAAGGCTCCGCATCAGCTGTACAGCATGACATAGCCATACGGGACACTACAAACTGGTTAGATGCCATATCGTCTTCCCGGTATACAAACCCGCTAATGACGACCGTTTTGCCAATAAAATTATGTCTGTAGAGATCAATGGTTGAAATATATTCCAAAAATCCATCTTCCTTTATTGCAATAACATCTTCCCCGTAAAAAATTTTGCCGAGATCTGCAAAGTCCTTTGAATATTCGTCATACGGAAACAAATCATCCAGATTGGGCGGAGATGTGGAGCCCGGAGCGGATGTTACCGTTCCGCTGTCTTCCGTTTCGGGCTTGGACAAGTCAGTTGTAACTTCCTCTGACGATATCGGTATCGGCTCCGGCTTACTTGGCTGCTGAACGTTCTTCACCGTCAGATTCATTCCCTTTACCGACGCTGCATCGCTCCCCATAATTTTGTCGGGAAATGCGAACCCGAATAACAGCGGAAGCAGAAAGACGCTGTAAATCATCATATTTTTAGGCCATGAACGGGTCGGCTCGTGACCGCAGTCACATTCGGCTTCATGATGATGCTTATGATTGGAGCTTTGTAAAGCCAAATAAACATAATAAGCGGCCAGCAGAAACATGGCGACCGCCGAATATTTAATATAAGGCATCATTCTTGGTGCTATGTAATATTGCAGCTTATCGATCTTGACTAAATGAACGACATAAAATGAAAATCCCGCTAAAATAATGGCACGTATCATATGATGAACCGTTAAATGACGGTGTTCCTCCATCAGCAATCCCCCCATTAACAATTGTATGACCTAACGTTCACCAGAAAAGCTTATCGACAAGAAGCGAACCAAGCGGAACAATGACCGCAAGCAAAGCGATAATGAGCACAACAAATCTTGCCTTAAATACAGAAAGCAGCATTAATGTTCCTTTCATATCAATCATGGGACCAAATACCATAAACGTTAAAAGCGAGCTTGCGGAAAACGTACCCAGGAACGAGGAAGCGACAAATGCGTCAGACGTCGAACATAAGGACAGAAAGTAAGCAAAGCCCATCATAAACAGATGTGACGTATACTCGCCGTGACCAATTGCAAGCAGCTCCGAACGAGGTACAAAACTTTGAATAAAAGCTGCCAATATGGAGCCGATTATTACATATTTGCCCATATCAAAAAACTCGCTGCCCGCATGCCTTATTGCCTCATTAAACCTTCCGCTCTTTTTCGTGACGCGCAGAACTTTAAATGGACTACCGACATTCACAGACTCCCGTGTATCCTTGATTGGATTGCTTTTTACAAAGAAATAAATAACAAGTCCAATAATCAGGGCAACAGCGACAGCTAGTCCCATCCGGGCATATACCAGCTCGGGCCTGCTTCGGAAAGCGACATAAGTAGCTGAATAGACTACCGGATTGACAACCGGCCCCGCAAGCATAAATGCAACTCCCGTATACAACGGCATTCCTTTGGCCATAAGTCGTCTGACAACTGGAATGAGACCGCACTCACATACCGGAAACAGGATGCCGAGCAAACAGGCAATAAGGATTCCCAGCACCGGGTTTTTCGGTATGAAGCGACGAATCCATGCTTCCGGTATAAATACATGCATCAAGGAAGATATAACGACGCCAAGGAGGAGGAATGGCAGTGTCTCCAGGACAATGCTGATTAACATCGTTTTAAACGTGCTTATTCGGGACGAGTTGAATATCACATCCGTGCTCAGCCATTCAGGATGAAGTCCGATAGCTACAACGAGGGCTATTGCGATGATATAAGTTATTTCCGGTCTCCAGTGCAAGATAGATTTCTGATTCAAAAGAGCCTCCAGCTATTCGTAATGATTACGTAATACAATTATAGAAAGAAACTACATCTCTGACAATATACTTTTTCGTAATCATTCAGAATAAAAAACGACAAAAAAACATGGCCGCTTGAGATGCAGCCATGTTGTCGGTTAGCGAGTTTCTCTATGGATCGTATATTTTTTGAGACGCGGCGAATATTTTCTAAGCTCTAACCTTTCAGGAGTCGTACGTTTGTTTTTGCTTGTTGTATAATTACGATCTCCGCATTCCGTGCAGGCCAGTGTAACCGTTACTCGCATAGTTATTCCCCTCCTTTCCATTGCTGATACAGTCTAAATGATCTATGTGCTAGTGAAACTGCTCCTCCATTTGCACATCCGATTGATTAGGGAATTCGTCATGGAACTGGTTCCAATCCATGTTTAATTCATCATCGGTCAACAAACATTGGTCTAATTCGTTTGTAATAACCAACCGATCCAGATCAAGACCAATAAACACAATTTTATTAACTCTATCACCATGTTCTTCGTTCCATGACTCTGCGATAGATGGATCCAGCAGTAATTCCTTCTGTTCCTCCTCTGGGAGTGCCGCAACCCATTTACCTGCAGGACCGAACTGGATAGACGGCCCTGCCTGACTGATGTTCTGCGCCATGTCGTTGCGTGTAGCAAGCCATACAATTCCTTTGGCGCGTACGATTTCTTCCGGCCATTCACTCATCCAGTTCATTAATCTTTCCGGATGGAACGGCTGCGACCGTTCGTATACGAAAGACGAAATCCCATACTCTTCCGTCTCGGGCGTATGGTGCTCCTTCGCCATTTCCTGTATCCAACCTGCAGATTGACTAGCTTCTTCAAAATCGAACAAGCCGGTATTCAATATTTCAGTTGGATTCACCTGCCCGCGAACCGCACGAACAAATTTGGCACGCGGCTGAAGGCTTCGAAGCACCGTTTCCAGCTCCTTCAGATCTTCGTCTCCCACCAAATCGCATTTATTCAGAATCAATACGTCACAGAACTCGATTTGATCAATTAGCAGATCCACAACTTCCCGGACGTCATCCTCTGCAACCGCCTGCTTGCGATCGAGCAGTGTGTCGCCGGATGAGAAATCACTCCAGAAACGATACGCGTCCACGACGGTAACCATGCAATCGAGCTTGCAAAATTGGGTCAGATCAATCCCTTGCTCTTCATCGATATAAGAGAAGGTCTGGGCAACCGGGACAGGCTCCCCTACACCTGTTGATTCAATAAGGATATAATCAAAGCGCTGTTCATTGGCCAATCTCTCCACCTCTCGAAGCAGGTCCTCTCTAAGCGTGCAGCAGATGCAGCCGTTTGACATTTCGACCAATTTCTCGTCGGTACGCGAAAGCCCCCCGCCGCCTTGAATCAAATCCGCATCAATATTTACCTCGCTCAGATCATTTACGATCACTGCAACCTTCATTCCATCCCTGTTGTTCAAAATATGATTAAGTATTGTTGTTTTCCCTGCTCCCAAATATCCGCTTAGAACGGTTACAGGCAGTTTGTTGTCAGCATTCATGTTGGACACCCCTTGGTTTATTCATAAGAATTCGAGTTCAACCTCTTTAATCGTAATGTTTACATTTATTAATTGTAACTATTACTATTAAATAAGTCAATATCACTTTCTTCAGATACAAAAAATGGAGAACCTTAGGGGTTCTCCATTCACATCCGGCTTTATATAGCTATAATTAGTGTCAGTACTAAACCTGGCATTCCTCGCAAAGACCGTAGACTTCAAAACGATGACGCAATATTTTAAAACTGCCGGGGAGTTTCACCCCAAGCTCCATTGGACAATCTTCAAATGCGAGCGTTTTTTCGCAGTTGACGCAAATTAAATGATGATGGTGATGAGAATTACAGCTCTCTCTGAATTTTAGACCGCCTTCTATAAAATAAAAATGCTCCAGTACTCCCATCTCGCTTAACATGCGAAGGTTTCTATAAACTGTGTCAAAACTGACGTTTGGGTAATACTTGGATAATTGATCATATACATCTTTCGGCGACAAATAGCCGTCATGGTCGACAAATATTTGTGCCAGTCTTTTCCGCTGTTCAGTAATTCTCCAGCCATGCCTGGACATGGTATTTACCATTTCCAGTACTTTGCTGTGCTTATCCATGACATTCTGTCTTCCTTTCGTTGTTAGATCTACACCATTCCATCTATTTATTTCTCAGTCTAACTGTAGGTTGTTATTCTTTTTACACTAGTTCTAAGCATACCAAAAAAACGGAAAATGTTTCAATACAGATGTTTAAGAAAATATAAATAACAAAAAGCAGTCCAAAATCTGTTGCACAGACCATAGACTGCTTCTAATTTTCATAAAAAATTATACTTTGAGCTTTAGATTTAAGTTTAAAGCTTATGATTACGGCCTCTGAGCGGTTATAAACAAGCATTCACATTCAAGCTTTATCTCTCGATCCCCAAACGTATTCTTTATATCCATTTTAAAAATCTTAATATTTATGAAACCAGCAGCCTTTAACTCCATTATTACCTCATTATGAAGCATGTTCGGCTCCTGTTCCCGTTTAAAAGCTCCTTGTCGCTTAATTGTAGCGTATCGACGTGGGATTTGCTTCTTAGATGTTAACTGCAATTGAGCAAAAGGGAGCATATTTCTTGCTGTCCAGTCCCCGTCCCATATGGCAACCCGTCCGCCTGACCTCAATACTCGAAGCCATTCTGTAAATACAAGCGATCGATCATTCAAACTGTATAGCAGATGTCGGCAGACAATTGTATCAAATCGCTCTGCAGGAAAAGGAAGATTAACTGCGTTCCCGAAAACAAAAGAGCAATCTAGGTTCAGAGATTGTGCTTTGCTTTCAGCGATCCGCAGCATCTCCTCTGAGAAATCCAGCCCAATCACCCGTTGTCCTAGCCGTACAAGTTGAAAAGCCAAAAAACCGGAACCGGTCCCAATATCGAGTATCTCAAGCCCTTGGCAACTACCTAGAAGCAACTGAAGGTTTTCTTTCCACTGATTTTGATACTCCAATGAATTCATCAATTTGTCCATTCGATTTGCATACATTTGAGCACGTTTGTTCCAGCTTTGCTGCAATTCCATATTCATAGCCTTCCTATCTCTGACTCCCATTTCATGAACGCCCTCGCACAACGTTCCATGAGAAGACAGAATGAACGATTGTGTCCTATAAAAAACGAAGACAGATCATATCGGTTGCGATGCTGCTCGAATGTTACCATCAGCCGATGCTTCATCCGTTTCATAGCATACTCGATAAATTGCTCTGTCCTGTCCGAAGCGGGGAAAGTGATATAGGCGTATAGCGAATGATCTTCTGGATCATCCAGCACGCTTACACCAGCGCAAGAAAATTCAGTTTCAATACGGATTTGCCTTAGTAATGTCAAGGCATCCAGCAGTTCCGCATCAACGAGGATATTCCCTAACAATACCGTCTGCTTTTCGCGCTTTCTCAATTTGAAACGATGCACCCAACGGGCCAGCTCCTGCTCTCTGCGAATCCAATGCTGATTACCATGAACACTGATCACGGTTTCCGACTCTTCGTTTTGATTACTATAGCTCATTTCGTTTCTCCTACTGGGTTAGAACATAGGCAAGGGGTCCTTTATTACACGCCAATTACTCCGCATTTCTTCTTCCGTTAACAGCGCCGAATCTAATGAACTTGTGATAGCTTCTTTGTCGAGCGCAATACCAATAAAAACAAGCTTGGTCACCCGGTCACCCCATTTATCGTCCCAGTCCGGCGATTTAGGATATTCTTCTCCGAAGTAGGCATATCTTTCTTCCTCTGACAGAGAGGCTACCCATAATCCGGCTGATGATAGCTGCCGTGAAACGCCAGCTTGACTAAACGATATCGCCGTATTGTTGCGAGTAGCCAGCCAAAGAAGTCCCTTGGATCTAACAATCTCCTTGGGCCATTTCGCCATCCACTTCAGCAAGCGTTCTGGATGAAACGGAACTTTGCGGTGATATACAAAAGAAGAAATGCCATATTCTTCGGTTTCCGGCGTATGGTGTTCCTTCTGAAGCTCCTTAATCCAGCCGGCGGATTGACTTGCTTTCTCAAAATCAAACAAATGAGTATTCAATATCTCTTTGGGTTCTACCTTCCCATAACTTGTACGAATCATTTTAGCTCCCGGCTGAAGGCCCTTGAGCGCGGTCTCAAGCTTATCAAGCTCTTCTTCGCTGACCATATCGCATTTGTTTATAATCAACACATCGCAAAACTCGATCTGGTCAGTGAGCAGGTGAACAACATTTCTTGCGTCCCCCTCTCCAGCCTCTTGATTGCGATCCGCTAAAGATTCGCGTGAATGGAAGTCCTGCCAGAAATGATAGGCATCTACCACAGTTACCATGCAATCCAGCCGGGTAAACTTAGAAAGGTCGATGTCCTGATCTTCATCTACATACGTAAAGGTCTGTGCAACTGGCAATGGCTCGCCGATACCTGTCGATTCAATGAGTATGTAATCGAATCGTTTGTCCTTCACAAGGCGTTCAACTTCCTGCAGCAGATCATCTCGGAGTGTGCAGCAAATACAACCGTTGGACATTTCTACGAGGCTTTCTTCCGTCCTGCTTAATCCGCCGCCGTCACGAATAAGATCAGCATCTATGTTTACTTCACTCAAATCGTTCACAATAACCGCTACCTTTAATCCTTCTCGATTATTAAGAACATGGTTTAAAATGGTTGTTTTTCCGGCGCCTAAATAACCGCTCAGAACGGTTACCGGAACTTTTTCGTCGTTTTCACGCAGGTTCATACTCATAATGACCTCCTTTAGAGTTATAGCCACCAGCCTGCCAGCAGCATAATGATGGCAGATGAGACAAGTGAAGTTACCATTTGTTTTCCAGCCAAGGAGAAAGTAAATCGCAAACCAAGCTCTTTCCGTACCGTCCATAAAGTAACTAGACAAGCGGTTAAGGTTGATGCCAAATAAACCAGTGTAAACACTTGCCCCGCACTCATCGTTTTCAGAAGCGCACCTTCATTCTGATTCCATACAAGCAGACCGTCTTTTCGAAGTACCGAAAAGATAATACCGCTTGCGGCTTCGCCAGGAAAATGAAGCATTTGCATCAGAGGTTCTGCCGCCTTTGACAGCGAGCTCATCCATCCTGCCAACTGTAAGGCTGTCGCAATTAGACAAATCAGTAAAAAGGTCGGCATCGCCTGTACGAGAAATTGTTTGACAACGGCGCGGACCCTCCAGCTTACGGCACGCCACCCAGGCTTTTGCAGGAACGTTTGCGATTGGTATACGGCGCTTGTCTGCAATGCCGGCTTGCGATTCCAAATCCGGTTATGCAAGGCCCCAGCAAATCCTAAGGTGAAAATATAGGGCAAGAACAACCAGGGGTGACCTGCCGATCCAAAAATGGATAAGGAGGCGCCGATCTGGTAACTGCATGCCGAACCAAATGTGATCATCGACACGCATGTTTTGCGCGTGCATGCACTGCAAGCCCGACTTTGGAAGACGGCTACTACGTTACATCCAAATCCTGATAATATGGGAATAAGATCGCGACCGTTCAGACCAAGCTTCCGCATCCAGACATCGAGCGAATCCGTAATACGATCCTTCATTCCGCTCTCCTCTGCAAGAGCCGTACTTATGCCAAGCAGTAAAACAACGGGAAAAGCCCACAGGAATGAATACCATCCAAGCGTGACGATGCCGTAATCGCCTGCAAGCAGAGCTTGAAGCAGCGGCGGTGAGCTCACCAACATATCTCTCATTGGATCAATGACATTCTTGTCAATAATAGGTTGAAGCCAAGCGGACAACAAATAGGCCAATACTACCGGAACGGCAAATAATAGGACTACACAAGCCAGCGAAAGCGGCCGCCCCCAAATCGGGTGCTCCAGCCAAGTATACTGAGGGCGAATGACCGGGAACGGAGAAATAAGCAGCGTTTTGGCTTTAGCACGAATCATGGCCGCTTCGGATGCCATACGCTGCAGCCTTGTCTTATCTATATCCTGTAGACCGCGCGCATTAACCGCATAGACCGGAATTCCAAGCCAGTCCTCATAATAGCTTGCAAGCTCCGGTAAACGGATCCGCGTTTTATCAGCAAAGGTTAAAATCAACATTGTTTTCTTGTTCTGTAAGTCCACTTCTTCAAGCAGCAAGGGCAGCTCGATTGTTGCATGTGTTGCTCGTACCACTAACGCTACGATGTCCGCATCGCGTATGGTATCCATTGCCTCACGCGTTGTACCGCTGTCGTCCTTGGTCCGAATACCAGGCACATCTATTAGCTCCAGATCCGAAGAAGCCCATTTCCCTTTTCGAGAAATGATGGTAGATCCGCGAAAATTGCTTTCCTCTCCGGTATCATAACCCGTAAGTCCGCGGAACAAAGCTGATTTGCCGGATGACTCAAAACCGATAAGTATAACCGCCTTCGCCTTATCCTGAATTTCGGTCAACATTTACAATCCTCGCCGCAGCATGACAGATCCGACAGCATCATTCCTTGCCTTCGATATTCTTCAAGTACAGTTGTATCCAGATTCAATCGCGTGGCAATCGTTTCAGCAATAACCCCAAATCTCTGCCGGAATTTATAAATAAAACAGAATAGCAGCTGACCATGGCTGACGGAAGGTCCCGACAAGAACAAACCGGGAGTAATTGTGGATTCATCCCATTCATTCAGCAGAGCCTGGCCCTCCGCTCCCTGCTCGAACATATGCCTGATCATCGTCAGGCTGCCTTTAAAGCCTGTTGCAAGAATCGGCGGATGAGCCGTTGTGACAAAGCGATCCTCGCCGTCCCTGTTTTCGCAATAGAGAAGATAGCCTCCATCGTCTGAGCGTTCAATCCAATGAACCTCATGTCCCGGGAGCAACTGAATCTGACCATCTTCAACATCGTATAGTCTATCCTTCGTAAACGGCGAAAGCTCTACACTTGGATCGCTGCTGCCTTTCGCCAGCCAACGGCCGTTCCGATCAATAATCGTGACCTTTTTCCCGAGATTCGTCAGATGAATCGCTGCATCCGCACCGCTCTCATATCCGCCAATGATCACGGTCTCATCGCCATCAATTTCAGACCATTCCCGTATCAAGCTGTTATGCAGCGCATATTCCGCTCCAGGAAATCCATCCAGACGGGGATATTGAAATTCCCCAGCTGCCCAGATGACAAACCGGCTTTGCATGATACCAGCTGAGGTGTGTAATTCGAATCCTCCTCCTTCAATTGGGCGGACATCGATAACATCCACTCCCGTCTGAACAGAAAGCTCCTTATATTCAGCAACAGCCTTCAAATAATCAGCATAATCTTCTCCTGAAGGATGCTCCGTGCCAAGCGAATACGCCGGGGAGGTATTCAGCGCGATGGCATTCAGATCAAGCATCCCATATGCATTGCTGGTAAAGGACGGGGTTATCATCCGCATTTCTTTCGGCCACAGAAGGAAGGAAGAGCCAATCTCTCCCCTTTCCAATATCGTAAAATTCACTGCGCCCAGATCTTGCAGTACACAGCCCATGCCAATTCCGGCAGCGCCTCCTCCCACAATGACACAATCATAATAAATCATCTTTGCAACTCATTTCTAAATGTAATTTTTACGATTTGAAATTAAAAGGACCTATGAGCTCCAGAATATTCGCTCACGGTCTATTTCCACTTGTTCAAGCTGCCATTCAAAATCCGGACTAGGTGGAATCGAAAGGACGGGAGCCCAATTTTCATTGCTTTCCTGTGCATACACGCTCCATCTTCTTTTTTCGAGTCGGAATTGAACGATCGTCTTGCGCTTCCATTGCCGCTCTTGAAACTGCGGCCGTTCTTCGCTTAGCGTTAATACATTATCCTGCCATTCGTAAATTAATCGGACAGAGGAACGCACATTTCCCGGAACCTTCATCGCAATATATCCGTCCAGTATCTTCTGAAGTCTTTTAACCGTAAAAAGATCCATCCCGTCTTACCAGCTTGATTTCTTGATTCCCGGAATTTGCCCCTTATACGCCAACTCCCGAAATACGATCCGCGATACTTTGAATTTGCTCAAATAGCCATGCGGCCGTCCGCTTATTTCACAACGGTTATGCAGACGTGTAGGCGACGCGTCTCGCGGCAGCTTACTCAAGCCTTCATAATCCTTGCTTTCTTTTAGCTGCCTTCTAATTTCAGCATAACGCGCAACCGTTTCTTGTCTCTTCTTCTCTTTGACGACTTTTGATTTCTTAGCCATGACTACCACTCCTTATTCGTAATAATTACACTTTATAACAATGCTGAATGTTTTGCAAGTCTGGCAATAACTAAAAACGTACTGGTTCTTAATGATCCAACGTTGTTGCCGCACCGGACAATTTCCCCCGCCGGTCATAGGAGAAGGCTGCCATCACAACACCAAGAACCGCACATATCAAATACATAACAGAATAAGAAGTCAGATCCGCCAGCGGGCCCATTGCAGCTCCTCCCAGAGAAACCCCTAAATCCGCCGTTGCGATAAATAAGCCCAGAAGCACATTACGGCCCTGTTGCGGAAGGACAAAGGACAAATAGGTCGTTAACATCGGATAAAGCAGCGCTTGGGAGATTCCCATTAAACAGGCGCTAAGATAAAACAGGATTACCCCGCCCCCTGCTGAGCCGCTTATGCATACGCCAAGCGATGAAGCTGCTACAAAAAGCATAATAGTCATGACATAACCGGAATGCCATTTTCCATCCGAAGGGATTCTTTTCCTCAGGAAGAACCGGGCGGCTACCAGGATGCCTGCCTGTACTGTAAGATAAACAGCTGCGCTGCCTCCAGGAATCTCCGCGGCATACAAAGGAATAAAGGTGGCAATGGCCCCAAATACGATAGATGCGACTAACATAAGGAGACTGCATCTACATAAATAAGGATTCGTATACAATTGGCTGAAGGATTGAAAGAACGATTGTTTCTGTACGGCGGCCGGTCCAAGTGCGGAAGCTTCAGAATGGTCTATTCGGATGCTAAAGCCCGCAACCGCCGTAAGGATGACAATGGTTAGCATCACCCCTGTAAAGGAAGTCATCTCTCCGGACTGCCATATTCCTATCGCTAATAAGGGACCAATAATATTAGGGATGGAAGCAAATAAAGAGTATAGAGAAATTCCTTGCGAACGCTCCTTATCCGGCAGCGCATCAATGATCCCCAGTTGAAGCGCCATCGAGAAGAAGGCCGTACATGCCCCCTGGAGCATGCGAGCCAAGAAATAACCTTCCAGGCCGGTAACCGTATATAAAATGAGCGCCAATCCGTTAATAACGATGATGGCCCGCAATACCTGAACTGGCCCCTTTTGCTGAATGATGTGACCCGCCCACGGCCGGACAAACATTGTTGTAAACAAGTACGCTCCCATGATGATCCCGATTTCAGTATTGCTGGCCCCTAACGAGTCTCCTTTTAAAGGGATAAGAACGTTTAGAATCGAGTTCGCGCTAAAATATAAAATGGATAATAAATATAAACGCAGAAATGGCCAAGACAAAGCACCTCTCAATGGCCTTGCTCCCTCCTATCGACGCTTAAGCCATAATCATCTGCAGCATCTTCTTGGCATATGGGGATTGAACGCCGCTTAAATGTTCAATATTTACAATTTCTTCAACTTGACCGCTTCTCATGATCATAACTCTATCACATATATAAGCTGCGGCCCGGATATCATGGGTTATAAAAATATAACCGAGCCTATCATGTTCCTTTAGTTTTTGAAGCAATTCCAATACTTGCATTTGAACGGAACCATCCAAGGAACTAATCGCTTCATCCAAAAGAATACATGGAGATTCTGTCGCAACCGCTCTTGCAATACACACTCTCTGAATTTGTCCTCCGGATAACTCATGCGGATACTTATTGCGGCAAGATGGATCCAAGCCTACATGCTGCAAGAGGTAATCGACTTTGCTTTGCTTTAACTTTCGATTGTTCGATTTCATATTCAAAGCTTCCATAATGGCCTGTTCAACCGTAAAATAAGGATTAATCGATGAGGTATAATCCTGAAATACAGCGCTAATCGCTCCTTTTCCAGCACCTTTCCGCCCTAACTCCTCACCATTTAGCAAGATAGAACCTCTCTCGGGCTTCTCAATCCCGAGCAGCAGCCTTCCCAAGGTGGACTTGCCGCAACCGCTCTCCCCAATGATGCCCAGGCATTCCCCTTGCTCGTATTGGAAACTGATGTTACTTAATACTTGCTGTCTTTCCCGAGAGAACAGACCGCCTTTTCGATAGAACTTATCGACGCGATCAACGACTAACATAGGCAGGCCCTCCTATTACCCTCTTAAAATGTTCATTCAGCTCCGTATGCGAGGATACTAAAAACCGCGTATATTCATGCTTGGCTTCAGAGAATAAGACCGAGGCAGTTCCACGTTCGACAATGCTGCCGTTTCTCATCACGAGAACCTCGTCTGCCAGCTGTCTGACGGCACCTAAATCATGGGATACGAAGATCATGGCGCATCCCATCTTCTCCCGCAGTTTCACGAATTGCTCCATCACCTCGTATTTGGAGACAGTATCGAGTGCAGATGTTGGTTCATCCGCAATAATAATGTCAGGTTCCAATACGATAGCCAGACTAATCATAACCCGTTGAAGCATCCCCCCTGACAGCTGATGGGGGTATTTATTCATAATCTCAACCGGGTCTTGAAGTCTTACGCTCTGCATGGCAAGCTTCATTTTCTCAACAATTTCACTTCGGTTCCAGCCATAATGGCGAACTAACGTATCCCTTATGTGAACGCCGATGGCACTTGTCGGATCAAATGCACGCATTCCGTTCTGCAGGATCATATAAAGTTGCTTTCCTCTTCTCCGTCTCATTTCATCTTCGGCAAGCTGGCTCAAACCAACTCCATTCAATAAAATGTCGCCGGATTGACGAATTGTTTTTTTGTTCAGCTTCATAATCGCTCTGCAGGTGAGAGACTTTCCGCTGCCGCTCTCTCCAACAATAGCCAAACAGCTCTCCCGCTTCAGCTCGAACGAACTGTTCGGGACCAATACCTCTCCCGTAATGCCGTCCCAAATACGCAAATTCGATACTTGTAAAATGCTCATGACCGGCTCAGGCCACCTCTTTCCTGGACAGATTTGCCTTTTGGAATATTCCTTTTCTATGCTTCTTCTTAGCGATAGACATTAATTTAGGATCCAAAGCAACTTGAAGCGCATCAGTAAAGAAATTGACAGCCGATACGAACAGGATGGTGGTTATTCCGGGAGCCAGCATGATTTCCGGCCTTGAGAACATGACTTGCCTTGCTTCATTCAACATCATCCCCCACTCCGCATGCGGAGCCTGAACCCCTAAACCAAGAAAAGAAAAACCCGATAATTGCAGGATCATGGAGCTGAAGGCACTGCTGGACGTCACGGCAATGTCCGGCAGCGAGACGGGGACGATATGCTTCCGCATAATGCTGAAGCTGCCGGCTCCCAGAGCCTTGGAGAACTTAACATATTCCGCATCGGAATATTGCATGACCGAAGTGCGAATGATACGCGCAAACCACGCCCACTTCATAAGCACAAAGGCAAGGAGAATATTTTCGAGCCCCACCCCAAGAACGCCGATAATCGCCAGAGTCATGACATACCCCGGAAATGAGAGCATGATATCGCAGACCCTCATCAGAAAGGCATCCATTTTCCCTTTAAAATAACCCGATATAAAGCCGATTATGGCGCCTATTCCTACCGAGATTGCAAGTGTGACTAGTACCCAAAGCACGCTAGGCCGAATTCCGTATATTAATCGCGATAGAACGCAGCGCCCCAAATGATCATTGCCCAGCAGATAGTCCCAGGAAACAGAAGCAAATCTCAATTCCATATGAACCTCTTCCGGATCGTTTGGTGCAATCCATGGCGCGAATATTCCAGCTAATAACGTGCTTGTTATAATGAAGAGGGAGAGAAAAGCCAACCTATCCTTAAAAAGATAATGGAGTCGTTTCATTAGAAATCTTCCCTTAATTTAGGATTGATCAATGCGTTGATCATGTCCGAAAATGTGTTGACCACAACAAAAGCCGCCGCCAAGACGAGCACGTACGCTTGGATGATAGGGAAGTCTCGGCTTAGTATCGATTTGACGCTCAGCATCCCAAGTCCGGGCCAAGCGAACAGATTCTCGATAACGACCGTGCTCCCCAGAATGATTGGAATAGCCATGAAGAATACAGAGACAGCTACCTGCAAGGAATTTCTCAACAGTCGAATTGTGATTCGGCCTTCAGGCAACCCACACGCCCTGCCATAGAGAACATAATCTTCATTTAAATGATTAAGCATAGCGCTTCGGACAATCCGGAAATAGATTCCCGCGTAGCTTATCGTGATGACGCTGACAGGTAAAATATAACTTTGAATAGATTCCAGTCCGTTTGTGGGCAGCCAATCGAGCTTCACGGAAAAGTACCAGACTAACAGAGCTGCAAGCAAATAGGAAGGCATAGACGTCAGGAAAAAAGCAGCGCCTCTAATCGATTTGTCTACAAGCCTCCCTTCCGTCAGCGCGCAAATGATGCCAAGTCCAATAGAAAGCACGATTACGGCCACTACCGAAATGACGGTGAGCTTAAGGGTATTCAAGAAGGCAGGCCCCAGCATCGACCACACTGGCTTGCCCGTGACATAGGAGTTGCCGAAGTCGAGCTGCAAGCATGAGAGCAGCCAATTCAGATATCGGATAAAAAATGGTTGATCCATTCCAAGCGCCGCTCTTGTCTCCGCTAACAAATCATCCGTTATTCGGGGAACGCCTTGCGCGTGGAGCACGACCTCAGCCGGATCCATCGGGGAAAGCGCATTTAGAACAAAGGTTAGAAAAGAGATGATGAGCAGCAGCGGTATCGCAAGTAGAGATCTTCTAATAATATACCCACCCATAGAATTCTCCTTTGTTGTAAACAGAAAGGGGAATCCTCCCCTTTCTGTTTAACTGATGTTATTCAAAATACATTTTCTCGAACGGCAGCTCGAATTGCGTTTGCTTAAATGAAATCCCCTTCAAATCTGTCGGAGCGACGATCGTCACGCTGCCGTTGGTAATCGGGATGAAGACCGCCTCGTCATGAACAATGGTTAAAATATCCTTGTAGAGTGACTTCCGTGTCTCTTCATCGGAGGATACCATGACCTCATCGATTTTTTGGTAAAGCTCGTCGGCTTGGGCGATTCCGCTTGTTGTATGGTAGTAGGCCGCTTCAGAGGTAAAGGACGCAATCGTGCTTTGCGGATCGTAGGCAAGCCCCCAGGTTTGATTAAACAATAAATCATACTCCCCGGTTGATCTTCTGTTTGCGATGGAGGTGGATTCCTCTCCGAACAACTCCAATTGGACGCCAATCTTCTTTAACGTGTTCTGAAGCAATTCAGCTTCTGCTTTCTGAGAAGAGGAGCTGACGTCGTAGTAGAGACTCATGATCAACGATTGACCGTTTTTCTTTCTGATCTCGTCACCAGCCTGCAAGGTCCAGCCTGCTTCGTCAAGAAGCTTCGTGGCCGTCTCCACGTCATATTCCCTTTTCTTCAAGTCGACATTGGCGTAATTGACATTAGACGAGAACAAGGTTTCGGCAGGAGACTCTGTGCCGTTAAAGAGCTCCTTGCTAATCGTTTCTCTGTCAATCGAATGCCAGATCGCTTCGCGAACAGCCTTATCGGCTGCCGGGCTCTCCGTTCTGCTGCTGTTGGCGACAATCATTTTGGTATTCATAGGCTCGCTTCTAATAATCTGAAACCTCCCAGAATGCTCCAACGTGTTCATAGCTTCGACATCGATGCTGTCCGCTCCCCGATCATCCGTAAACACGAAGTCGACTTCCCCCTTCTGCAGGGCCAAGAAAGTCGTTTCTCCTGCCGGAAGCACTTTTGCCGTAATTTTCTTTACGCGCGGCGCGCCATTCCAATAATTTTCACTCGCCTCAAAAACAGCATATTGATCGGTCTTATGCTCAATGAGTTTATAAGGGCCAGTACCGTTAAATCCATTAACGCCATCCTTCGTCTGGCCATTTTTGAAATCATTCGGCGAAATAAAAACATATGGCCTGGTCATAGACAGTTCTAGCAAGGTCGGATAGTAAGGCTCTGATAATACCAGCTGTACAGTATGCTCATCGATAACCTTCGTTTCCACGAGTTTGGAAGACAGTTTGATCCAGGCATGCTTGGCTGCGTTATTCTGCACGGCATCGATGTTTTTCTTTACGGCTTCCGCATTAAACGGCGCCCCGTCATGGAAGGTTACATTCTTTCGGAGATGGAACGTATATACCTTGCCATCCTCCGAGATTTCCCATGATTCCGCCAGCAAAGGTTTAATCCCCTCTGCCGTATTCTCAACCAAGGATTCATATACGATTCCCTGTGCCGGCATCGATCCCGGATACAGATGGGGGTTCATATCATTGATGTCTTTGGCCGTAGCATAAACCAGCCCCCGGGCAGACATGGCAGCCGTCTCCGGTTTCGTCTTACTTGAGCTGCTGCTGTTGCCGCTGTTGGAACTGCATCCGGCTAACAGGGCTATCGCAAGCAACAGAGTTAATGGAATAAACCTTTTCTTATACATTTTTTGTCCTCCTGATCTACTTGTTGATGAATTCTTCGCCAATCCTGCGCCAGTCCTCTTCAAAGCTTTGAATGAGAAAAGCCTCGGACAGCCGTTCGCCCTTTAACTGTTGTAAAGAATCAGCGATTTTACTTTCATAGGTCGCAATAAATTTGTCGAGCGTTGGCGTTCCGGTCCCCGTCATTCTTGCCATGCCCTGAATGATCTTCACCCGGTAATAATCCTCTTTGGGCATGCGGGGGATATCCCATTCCCCTTCTTTATTCACATGGATTTGCCGAATAGGAACGGCTGAGAAATCGAAATATCTCCCCTCTTGATCCGGTTGAGAGAATGGGTCAATTAATAAGGAAGCATATCGGACATACAATAAATATTCTTGGTGAATGGGAGCCAAGCTGGTGAAATGATCGATATCATGACGGGACAGACTCTCCGGCCGTACCGGGTAATTATCATCCGTCATAAATTTGAGCAGATTTACGCTGCTTAATTTCATCTTCTCCAGCATGATCGAAATCTCTTTCCAATAGGAACGCATATCCCGTATCAGCTGATAAGTGATAGGACCTTCGGGGTAAAGCTTATAAACGTATTTCTTCGCATCCTCTTCTTTAAAAATAACGCTTAATGAAAAATCATTCATGAACAGCGGCGGGTGTACGTATAAAGAGATGTTTCTCGATTCTGCTTCGATCGGGGAGTTCATGACATGTAATGCAATTCCCAAATAGCCGTATAACTCGCGAAGTCTCCCGATGTTGGCAGACGGGAGCCGCGAAGAACCCGCATATATCTTTTTCTTAACCCCGGTTGTCTTCACTTGGTTGGACGGCAGTTCTTGAATCCAGCGCGTATCGCCTAAGTACGTAGAGAAGCTGATAACTTCCAGATCGGATTGTATTTCTTTTAAGTAATGTCTCACCAAACTGTTCGAGCCGAGAGTAGGAGAGATCAATACCATACACCTTGCTTGCCTTAGAATCTGATCGTCGATTTGCTTGAGTATCTCTATGTAAGCATCTGTCGTAACCGCCAATATAAGCGTATCCCACTCTCCCGTTATACCCGCATAACCATGAAAGACGTGATCGAGCTGGCACCTCCCTTCCAGCCGTCGATGCTTATCATTTTGAACGGCAGCATTGATCCATTGATTATTTTCATTTAATGCCGAGAAAAAGGGAGCAGAACGAACCGATTCCCGGCCTGCGATTCCGATGCGGCTCTTTAAATAGGTCTTAAACAAAACGGCCATTTGAATGCTGACAGGTCCCGTTCCCAGAACTAATACACGATTGAAATCACCCACATCGCTCACCAGCTCCCTCCGCTCGTTAATGTCTTCTTATATAAGGCGACATCAAATACATGCTTGGGATGAATGATCGTATCGGTAAGTTCCCACTTCCGGGGATCCGTTTCTTGCTTCGGATAATTGAATAAGGATTTCAATTGATTGCCGTATCTCATCGCTACGACCACATGCTCATTAGTCAAGGGATATAATTGGTCGAGCAAGTCGTATTTAAGGGAAACCGTTGAACTGAAGATGATATGGGTCACCTCTTCAATGTCTTCAAGCTGCTCCAAGAATAGGTTTTCCAGCCGAATTCTTAATCCGGCCCCCAGCCTATCGATAACCTTTCTGCCCAAATCGATTGCCTCGGCATCGATATCGATACCAATCACTTCCGCTCCAGTTTGCTTCGCTATGTAGAGCGGAGTCATCGGAAACGACCCCGAACCTACTAATAAGACCTTGGAGTCCGAATGAACGCGGACACCTCCGAATTCTTCTCTGATGCTGGATTCGATATTACGGAAATAGTCGGTACTGTCAGCTTCGCCGTTCAACAGCCTCAGCGCCCGATACTTTTCCATCATGGCCACGCATAGAGCGGATGCTATTCTTAACTCATCCAGAAGAGTTGTAAACTCGGCTGAAGCTGGTTGCTTTTCCCATTCGATATGGTTGTTCTCATCGATAATGAAAGCGGAGTATTCGTTAATTGTCTGCTCTAATTCCGAGCTTTCAGGAAGAGTGCCTTCATATGGAGCTGCTAGGGCTGAGAACCTCCTATGAAATTCACACAAGCATTGCTGAAGTCGGGCTGCTGTCTGCACGCCGTCCACTCCCTTCGCATTCGATATAGGCTCTCCCTTGTGCCACGATCCCGACAACACCCTCGATAATCAGACTTGTTATCTCTTGCTCACAGCAATCGGCTTCAACGAGAATAGTCCCGCCAGGCTGCGCAACTCGGGAAGTAATGGCGCTCTTGTTCTTCCAACATAAATAGGCACCTAACGAGGCCGTTCCGGATCCGCAACCTTTTTCCCAAACCATGCTGTCTAACTCCGGAAGATAAATGAGCGGGGCCATCGTATCCGATTTCGGTTCAAACAATAAAACGCCGATTAAGTTAGAACCCAATGTTATTCCTAACAGTCTTGCCAGCCCTTCCGCCTTCTGCCTCCATGCCGAACTGAATGATTCTACTTCAATCACGATATGGAAAAAGTTATCGTATCTAACAATCGCAATGCTCAAATCCTCCCCCTCGTATTGAACGGATTTTTGTTCTACCTTGTTAGGAAGAGGCATTGTCACCTGACAAGAATATTTCTCCTTTACTTTACTCACTCGGCAAGCTACTAAACGATCCGATCCTGAGCTTTCCAATGAAATCTCCAATATGGCATCTGGTTGAAGTCCGTTCTCGACGGCCAAATAAGCAGCCATGGCCATGCACGCATTGCCGCAAAATTCACCTCCTGCCATTTGCAGTCTTGCATCGGCGCCTTGTTTGCTCGGGTTGCTAATAAAACCAACTTGTTCTGCATACACGCTATCATAGGACATTAATCGTGAAGCAATAGGTATGTATTCTTCCATGGGATGTCTTGACTTTACAAGAATGGTCATATTTTGTGTCGGGTTGACTTTCACAAAATCGATCTCCTGTTTCATTTCACCAATCCCTTCGTCTAATTGTAATAATTACGATAATGAGCTGTGGAAGTACTACTTGAAGCAAGTTCTTTGTATTTAATCGTAATTATTACGATATGAGAATAACAGGGAATGATTATCTTTGTCAATTCATTTGGAAATAAATTATTTCATCAGATGGGTTACTCCATACTGCCTTTTATTGACGACAACAAAAAAGACAATCACGAATAGACGTGACTGCCTTTCTGAAAAGGAGTTGTTTAGCATGCTGCCAGACTTGCCGGTTATCCATGCTGCAGCTTATTAGAGGTGTAAAGTTCAGTGTTACCCATAGGACCAAAAACACTACTGTTGTAGATAACAACAGACGATATACTGATATCATCTTCTATAGATACAAGCTCCAAGAAGAACTTAACCCAGCTTATGTTGCAGAGAATGATTACACCATACTTTAGAGCATCAGCAATAAAGGATGTGCAATCCATATGCTCTGGGGTTAGGCTTTCAGGTGCATCAAACTTAATAACAATAACTCCATCATCGATAGTAACAACATATCCATCAGAAATCGTTGTTACGCTGCTAAGAAGTTTGACATCTTCTCTCTGAGACCTGACTCCTTGGACTACGCCGTCATTCAAATCTTGCACGAACACCACATTATGAGCACGAAGGCTATTAATAATTTCATTCTCATCGTCTGCTTCAAGCCTAGTAGTTGTAGTAGTTATTGCGGATTCTTCTACTTGTTCTCCAAACTCTTGAGCATTTCTCACAGGTCGGTTATATTTCGTCATGTGCACTTCCTCCTAAGTTAAATTAGATACGGGGATTAGTTGTCAAGGCTGTACCCAGGACAGTAAGCTCGTCTTACTCGATATAAGAGATATCCTTGTTCTGTACACACATCATATAACAGTGGAACCTGGTTCCAGCAATAGCAAATTTTAATTTTAAAAATACATAAATAAGGCGACAACTTCCCAAATGATTTTGAGAGTTTGTCGCCTTATTTATGTTGGTGCCGGCAAACCAAACTGCCCGGCAGCAGCTTTTTTGATTTCTTCAACTGGAATCGTGGTCAGTGAGCATGGAAAATCTGTCTCGGACAAATATTCATTTAGCAAATATACTGCGCAAGTAACAGCCTATCTTCAATTTTATTTAAATTGCACCTGCATCTCTTGCTGCATAGAAAGAAGGAAATATTGGGCGAAAGTTTAATTCATTTCTTATTCGCGTTGTATCGACGACCGTTTCCCATGGATTAAACTGCTGGTGCTGCGCATCTTGCGAAATTTGGCGGTCATGAAGCTGGAACAATTCAAGTATGGAGATCGGAGCGTCATCGGCAACATTATAGATTCGTCCATCTATACCTGCTGTGGAAGCAGCGGCCATCAGAGCCTGACTTATATCTGCATGGTGCACCATATGGAATCGTATGGCGGGATTCCATTTCTGCAAGTTTGGCAGAAACTCCGTGATATGGGGGTCGCGCTCACCATAAACAAAACCAAGTCGTAAGATACGCAGGCCTAGTCCCTGTTCGCGATGAAGACGCATCAGTTCTTCTTCAGCGGCAACTTTTGTTTGAGGATATGTTGAGGCAGGTCTCAATTCGTCATCTTCATGGCTTGGTCCCTTATGATTTCCCGAACCGTATACCAACCCGGTACTAGCAAAAACAAATCTTGGCACATCCGCTTTCAACGCTGCACGAGCTAAAGCTATACTGCTATCGATGTTTGACATCTTTGCGGTTTTCTCGTCTACTCCACGGAACTGTGCCGCCAAATGGATCACTACATCAGCGCCCTTAAGAGCGTCAACATAATTTTCCTGCTGCAAGAGATCGCCTACTACGAGTTCAGCGCCTAATTGGTGAAGCCAATCTGCATTTGTCCGGCCCTAACCAACAGTTTAACTTTATGTCCACGCTGCAGTAGTCGTGGAACAAAACGACTTCCTACTTTTCCCGTAGCTCCTGTTACGAAAAAATTCATTTAAATAATCCTCCTTAATTTTTCATATACTGTAAGCTATACTTATGACGTAAAAGCATACTTGCAGTATGACAGAATGTACAAGCAGTATCCTTCCTGTGTTTATCGTATGGTTGGAAGTGTTAGGATAAGGAGACGTTATAAATGGAAAACATTCCTTCCAGAATGTCGTTAGGTGACTTTTTACGTTCGCGTCGAGAACGGCTTACTCCCGAAGATGTAGGATTGGTATCCTATGGACGACGTCGGACCCCAGGACTTCGAAGGGAAGAAGTAGCCCAGCTTGCTCATATCGGCACATCATGGTACATATCTCTGGAGCAAGATAGGAGTATCCATCCATCAGAGGATGTACTAAATAACATAGCAAATGCGTTGCGCTTGACTGAGGATGAACGTAACCATCTTCATCTTCTGGCAAGACCAATAAAAGAAACAAAAGTAGAAGAACAAGAACTGAATGTCGCTTTGGAGCGTTTAATAAAGGCGCTTGAACCGAATCCTGCTTTCATTATGGAAATTAACTGGGATTTACTTTTCTGGAATCAAGCAGCTGAGATTGTATTTAGATTACCTACCTTCTCAAATAGTATGGAGCAGAGCCCCAATTGGGTAAGACGTTTTTTGACAGATTCGTATGTTATATCGGAAACTAAGGGTTGGAAATCAAAAGCACAGATCATGATTGCTCAATTTCGTGCTGATTACGCACACTTTCCTAGTGATGCTAGATTTAAGGAGATCATTGAGGAATTAATGCAGAGTAGTGAGCTGTTCCGTGAGATATGGCCTCGACATGACGTTCAGGTCGCAACAGATTGCCACAAACAAATGTATGACCCCCGGATCGGAGAGATGGAGTTTGAACATGTAGCCTTGCAAGCGGCGACCGATCCAGATCTAAAGATCATGATCTACACAGCTTCTCCTGATACAGCCGCACGTTTACAAAATCTAATGAGAGAGCATTAATAAGTAACTTGCTAGGGACATCAATCAAGAGGTAGAGCAGTCACAACAGAACATATATTCTTACTAAATACAACGTTCTTCTTTGTTTCCATGAACTTTTATACATAGTTACGCATATTAATCATCTCTAATGAACTCCGTTACAATACTCTAACTAACTCTGAAATGTTTCTAATGAATTAAGGAATATGACAACACCCCCAACTGTTTGAAATTACCTGCAAATCCCCCTTGCATAGAGAACATACATTCGGTATATAATATTATACGAACATACTTTCGTATTTGTATTGGAGTGGGGATTATGGAACGTGTCATTATGCTGATTGACTGCCAGTCGTTCTACGCGTCCGTCGAGAAGGCCGCACATCCCGAATATAAGCACAGTCCGGTCGTCGTTGCCGGCGACCCTTCGCGGCGTTCGGGTATTATTCTCGCAGCTTGTCCGCTTGCGAAGGAGTACGGCGTCAAGACTGCCGAGACCCTTGGCGAAGCGCTTGGCAAATGTCCGCATCTCGTCATCATTAGACCACGCATGCAGCTGTATATCGACGTCTCGCTTATGATTACCGACATCTTCCGTTCGTTCACCGATTTGGTGGAGCCCTTCTCCATCGATGAACAGTTCCTGGACGTTACCGGTTCCTTGTCTTACTTTGGCACACCCGAGGAGATTGCAACGCAAATCCAGAACAAGATAATGCTCTACACCGGCGTATGGGCACGGGTCGGTATTAGCTCTAACAAGATTCTGGCCAAGATGGCCACCGATATTTGGGCGAAAAAGAGTGAAACCGGCCAGTTCACGCTCTCGAAAACAGACGTAAAATCCCTTTTATGGCCGCTGCCTATCAACAAAATGTTTGGTGTTGGCTCGCGGATGACCGCGCATTTTCAGCGGATGGGAATTGCAACGATTGGCGACCTCGGCAGCCTTCCCTTGCCCGATTTCAAACGTAAACTGCGGGCGCGGATGGGCCGCAACAGCGATATTCAAGCAGAGCTGTTCTGGCAGACGGCAAATGGCTTTGACCCGAGCCCTGTCAAACCAAGCACACATGATGCGCAGCAAGCCGTCGGCCATCAAATGACGCTGCCGCGCGATTACAGCAAGCCGCAGGAAATCGATGTTATTCTGCTGGAATTAAGCGAAGAAGTGTGCCGCCGCAGCCGCGCCAAAGGGTACATGGGCAGCGTTGTTGCAGCAGGCGCGCAAGGTGCGGATTTCGACCGTCCGACCGGCTTTTTCCGCCAGATGACGGTACCCGATCCGACGAACATTACGAAGGAAGTATTTGCTGCGGCGCGAACGCTATTTTACGCCCATTGGGACCGGCTCCCTGTCCGCAAGCTCGGTGTGACATTATCTAAGCTGGTTCCCGACAATCAATATCAGCTTTCCCTGTTCGGTAACAGGGAAAAGGAAAGAAAGCTGGAACGCGTCACGGATGCGATCCGTCATAAATTCGGAACGACCTCGATTCTCCGGGCGTCCTCACTGCTTGCGTCAGCTCAGGCCCGTGAGCGCAGCGTCAAAATTGGAGGACACTACAAATGAGCAAGAAACTGGAAGGCAACGGCCGATGGGAATCCAGCCGTATGATGCTTCCCGAGCATCGGGAGCAATATTTGGAGCGGCGTGAGCCGGCGAAGGCTTCGGGGCCTGTCCCAATCCCAAGCAAAGAGGATCTTGAGCTTATTCGGGATTATGTTCTGCTGCCTATGGTTCTAACCATTGTGGATAAAAACTGCAAGGACATCGAGTTATCCTTTTATACCATGAGACAGCTGTTTACGAAAGCCTCGCGTGTGTTAATGGGGCATGTTCACAATGATCTGAACGCTGTCCGCAAGGCACTTAAAGAGCGGAATATCCGCGTCTTCCTTGAGGAGAGCGACAGCGAGCACGGAGCGATTCATTACAAGTTTATCTGCCGCGGCTACGAGGACCGCTTTTCCATGATCCGCGATGTCGCCCGTGCCGAGATCAGCGTCCGTATCGCCAAATATATCTCGCTGATGTTTAAATAACTTTCCCCGCGCTGGTGCACAGCGCGTTTTTTTGTTTGTGCAGATACTCATGTCGGCTTTGCCAACTAGCAACTCCAGCTCAGCTTCTGCTTTTGCAACCCCATATGCCAAACACATGCTGCAACCCGCTTGGCGTCTTATTCACGCTCTCGGCATACCTGCACTGCCGAAAACGTATCCTGCTCCCGCTACTCATCCTTCCTCCCCCGCTGCAGCTCCTCCTGCCTGAGATGCTGGGCGGCGAGCACGGCGAGCTCGATCTTGTTGAGCAACAGGCTGTACTCACTTGTCAGCTCGAAGCTGCGGGGCAGCTTCAGCTTGCGGAAATACGGTGCGATATCTGCTGCCGAGCGGTACCAGTCATCCGGATGCGGTGACTCCAGCCGCTGGTTCTCCCAGGCATCGCGCAGCTCCGGGCTATAGAGAGGAGCTGCTCCCGGCAGCAGCTTGCCGCCAAGCAGCCGTTCCTTGTACAGCGCAGCGGGCGCTTCACGGCGTACCTTGGCAAACAAATGCGGGGCATAGTCCGCCCTTGAGCCGGTATGACGCTCTCTCGCCGCAAAAGCCAGCACCCCTTCTCGCACACGCGGTATGCCAAACAGGATCGCATACAATGATTTGCCGAATTCAATCCGCTCGGACAAGTCGTCGAAATGCTCCATAATAAGTCCCGCCAAACGCAGCTCACTGCCGCCTGAATGATACGGAAACATAACTGCATTCAGCTGCAGCAGCGACTGCATTCCGAAGAAGAAGGTATCAATCACATTCTTGCGGAAATACCCATCCTGCACAACACGCTGCTCAATGAAATGCTGCTCATTCACAATGAAAGCAACCGTTAACGGCACGGGGTCACGCCTTCGCCAGAACTGCTCCCACACCGGCCTCATGAACCTTGTCACCCCAAAGGCCGGGAGCAGATAAAACAATGGCCGCCGTACACGAACGCTTTCTTCATAGAGCAGCAGCTGAGGATAGGCATCGCTAAAAATAAATACATTGGCATGCTCCAGCAGTAAAAATACCGACTGCCGCTTATCCCCCGGCAGCAGCTGCGGCAGCCATTCTCCTGCCAGATCGGTCATATTCCAGCCGCCGTTGCGGGATACAAGATGGGCCAGCATCGCCCAATGCAGCTCCGGATGGCGTTGATACATCAGCCGGTAGGCTTCCGTTCGCGACACATTATTGCGGTTCAGGCGGGAGGTCTCCGCAAGGATTCGTTCGATAAGAATTCTGTCATCCCCGCTCCATCCTGAGGCTTGAACAGCAGCAGTCGACGATAGCTTCCCTCCATGCTCTAATGCTTTATCAGCCGTATCCGCAGCCATGCCGCCCCCGACAGCCATCCCCGCCTCAGAAGACTTATTCTCCAGCTTCCTCCACTCCGCCATCAGCTCGGCAATCGCATCCTCCGCAAGCTGCAGAGGAACGGCTTCAGCAAGCATCTCATGCGAAGCCTCCATTCCATGCCATTTGCCAACCGCGTAATCCCAAGCGGCGGCCGGCAGCGAAAAAAGCTGTTTGATTTTTTGACTAAGACCATTCCTGTTCCCCCTGCTTGGAACACGGCCGGAGCGGCCGCGTCCTCTCCCCTTGCTAAACATCAACCGCCCTCCTTCGTTTCGTTCCCCTGGTAACACAAGTATTTGCCGACAGGCCGCTTATTCATGCATAATAAAGGACAAAGAACCAAGGAGGACTTGCCATGTGCGGAAGATACACCATTACGTTACCGCTCGAAGAGCTCATGCTTCGTTATATGATCGGTGAGACGAAGGTGCCTTACTACCGGCCTAAATATAATGTAGCGCCTGGACAACAGCTGCTTGTTATTATTAATGACGGGCAGCGCAACCGGCTCGGCGAGCTGCAGTGGGGACTTATTCCCCCTTGGGCGGACGATCCGAAGATTGGCAACAAAATGCTGAATGCCCGATCCGAGACAGCCGCCGAGAAGCCGGCCTTCAAGACTCCGCTCCGCCGCAAACGCTGCCTGATCCCCGCAGACGGCTTTTACGAATGGAAGAAGACGGACAGCGGCAAGCAGCCCATGCGCATTGTTCGCAAGGACCGCTCGCTCTTCAGTATGGCCGGGCTGTACGAGACATGGCTTTCACCGGACGGCACGATAACAATCAGCAGCTGCACCATTATGACAACCTCGCCTAATGAGCTGATGGCTCCGATCCACGACCGGATGCCGGTTATTCTTCGCCCAGAGGACGAGCCCTTCTGGTTAGACCGTTCCGTTCAGGATCCGCAAGCCTTGCAGCGCCTTTTCCTCCCGTACCCGGCCGAAGAGCTCGAAGCCTATCCCGTATCCTTGGCAGTCGGAAGCGTCAAGAACGACACAGCTGAATGCATTGCACCAGCTGCCCCCACAGGACAGCTTCAGCTGTGGTGATAACGCCAAACAAAAAAAAGCCGACCGCAAGCGGTCAGCGAAACATCCCCCACAGCTTAAGCAAGTGAAAGGTGTTGTTTGGATCTATTTTTTGCCCGAGGACAAAATCGATAATCTGCTCTTCCTGAATATCCGTCAGCGGTTCCTGTAAAATAGAAGCCGCCGATTTCACCAGCTTCCGCACCTTTACCCGGTCCTGCAGATCATACTTCGTCACGTTGCCCAGCAGCAGCCGCATCCGGTCCTTAACGACCGGATTTTTTAATTTGATTTTGACGCGTTCGACCAATTGCGGCCGAATGCCGTACTTTTGGTAACTCACTTAGGCTTACACCTCCATCCGGCATTCCGATAATGCGATCGTTTAACTATATGCCGCAAGAGGGAAGATATTGCTTAGTCGAGCTGTTCCCCTTGAAAAATTTGATCCTTCAGCAGCAGGACACGCGCCCGTTCAAACGCCGGATTCGTCCAGAAATCATCCCGTCCAGCCAGTTCCGCCGCATCGTCGCGGGCCAGCTCCAGCATCTCGTAATCCGCCGCCATATCGGCGATCTTGAACTCCGGCAGGCCGCTTTGCTTCGTCCCGAAGAAATCTCCCGGTCCCCGCAGCTCCAGATCACGCCGCGACACCTCGAAGCCGTCATCAGTCTCCGTCATAACCTTCATCCGCTCACGGCCGTTCTCGGACTTCGGATCTGCCACCAGCACGCAAAACGATTGATGCGCCCCGCGCCCGACACGCCCGCGAAGCTGATGCAGCTGGGAGAGCCCGAAACGCTCTGCATCCATAATGATCATAAGTGTAGCATTTGGTACATCCACCCCAACCTCAACAACCGTCGTTGCCACCAGCAGATGGGTCTCGTTAGCGCCAAACGCGCCCATGACCTCATCCTTTTCCGAAGCCGACAGCCTGCCATGCAAGAGACCCACCTTCAGATCGGGAAAAGCCTGCTGCATCTGCACATACAGATCGATCGCATTTTGCACATCCAGCTTGTCCGATTCCTCGATCAGCGGACAGATGACATACACCTGACGCCCTTCATTAACCTCACGCCGGATAAAACCAAGAACACGGTCCATCATGCTATGCTTCACCCAATACGTCTTGATCGGCTTCCGGCCATGCGGACGCTCCCGGATCGTAGACACATCCATATCCCCGAAGGCCGTGATAGCAAGCGTTCTTGGAATCGGTGTGGCTGTCATCGTCAACACATCGGGATTCATTCCTTTGCGGCGCAGAATGCTCCGCTGATTCACCCCGAACCGGTGCTGCTCATCCGTCACAACAAGTCCCAGGCTGCGGAAAAAGACATCATCCTGAATAAGCGCATGCGTGCCGACAATAATATCAATCATGCCCATCTGCAGCCCGGCAAGCACATCCCGCCGCTTCTTTTCCGTCAAGCTGCCGGTCAGGAGGCCAACCTCAATACCAGAGTCTGCAAACAGCTTCTGCAGCGACCGCAAATGCTGCTCCGCCAGTATCTCGGTCGGCACCATAAGCGCCCCTTGGTGGCCGGCTTTGATCGTACAATACAGCGCAATAGCAGCAACGACCGTTTTGCCCGAACCAACATCCCCCTGAAGCAGGCGGTTCATCGCGGCCGGCTGCCGCATATCGGACATAATCTCATTAACAACCTTCTTCTGTCCGTCCGTCAGCTCAAAAGGCAGCTTAGCCGCAAAGTTGCGGATTGTCTCCCCATTCACCTGATGAACGATACCGTCCCCGCGTCTCCGCGTTAAGGAGCGGTAAGCCTGCAGCTTTAGCTGGAAAAGGAACAGCTCCTCATACACCATCCGGCGACGGGCCTCCAGCCCTTCCTTTACTTCTTCCGGATCATGAATCCGCTGCACCGCGTCACGCCTTGGCATAAGCCGGTGGCGCTCAACAAGCTCACGCGGCAGCACTTCTTCAATCATCGTGCCGTACTGGAGGAGCGCCTGCTTGATCGTCTTGCGCATCCAGGCTTGAGTAATCCCGCCGCCTACCGAATAGACCGGCTGCAAAGTCCCAGATTTTATCATCCCGGTCGACTTGTCCGCAAATTCGGATTCCGACACGGTCATCTGCAAGCGCTGCTGCTCCCATTTGCCCGTCAGCATAATCTCGCGGCCCGGAACCAGTTGATTTTGCAAAAAATGACGGTTGAACCAGACTGCCGTCACAAGCATATGATCAACTTCAACCTTACAGGTCAGGCGCGATTTATTTTTGCCGTAGCGCTGCAGGATACCGTTTCCGCGGATAGTTCCCTGCACCGTTACCTTCTCGCCATCCTTGATTTCGGCAATCTCGCGTACGCGATAATCTTCATATCGAAATGGAAAATACTCCAGCAAATCGGCGACTGTCTGAACGCCAAAGGCGTGAAGCTCTTCTTCCTTAGGAGCGCTCACGCCTTTAATTTGCCGGACAGAATACTGTTCCAGCGTCATTGTTCTCTACCTCACACTCTGCGCATGAACACAGCCATCGTGCCGGGACCCACATGGGTTCCAATCACAGCACCAACGGTTGCATATTCAACCTCTTGAACATTGAAGCGGCCCTTAATCAGCTCGAGGAATTCCAAAGCCGCTTCCTTATTCGTGTTCCAAGCGATTGTTACAACAACAGGATCCTGGCCGCAAGCATCACCAAGCAGATCCATAATCCGCGCCATTGCTTTTTTTGTACCGCGCATTTTATCTACGGCATACACCATGCCTTCTTTGTCGAGCGACAGAATCGGCTTAATATTAAGAATAGATCCGATAAGAGCGGAAGCTCTGCCGATTCGTCCTCCTCTTTGCAAATATTCAAGCGTATCTACAAGAAAATACAGCTGTGTTTCCCGTTCCATACGGCCAATCTCGGTAAGAATTGCTTCCTTCGAAGCCCCTTCTCTTGCCATTCTGGCAGCTGTTACAACACGCATGCCATAAGCATAAGACGCCGTCTTCGAATCCAGTACCGTAATATCCGGATCACCATCAACCATCGAACTGCCTATGACAGCCGATTGATAGGTTCCGCTCACCGCACCCGATAAATGAATCGATATAATGGATACCCCGGGATCTTCCTGCAAAATGCGCTCGTATACCTCTTGGTACTCCATAGGTGACGGCTGGGACGAAGTAGGCATTTGCGGCGACACCGCTACTTTTTCGAAAAACTGCTCTGTGTTGATCGTAACGGCATCATAGTAAGTCTCTTCTCCGAACAGAATCTTCAACGGAACCATCTCAATGCCAAGCTCTTCCCTTAACGCGAGTGGAATGTCTGATGCGCTGTCGGTCACGATGCGTATGTTCCCCATACGTCCCCTCCCAAGCTTATTATGGCTATTCCAAAGCGAACAAATAAGGATACAAAGGCTGTCCGCCGTCATGAACCTCAAGCTCAACATCCGGATAGGCTTCCTTAATCCATTCACACAAGGCGGCTATGTCAGATTCCTTCGCATCCTCGCCTGTCAGAACCGTCAGCAATTCGCCGCCGTCCTCTACCAGAGCCGCCATCAGCAACTGACATGCTTCAAGAAGGCTAGGCTTCGAAGAGACAATCGTCTTCTCTTTAATCCCCATATAATCGCCTTCCTGAATATCAACGCCGTCGATAGACGTATTGCGTACCGCCTGCGTCACTTGACCCGACACGACCTGCTCGGCCGCGCTCTTCATCCATGCCGCGTTACGCTCGGCCGATTCCTCTTCCTTGAAGGCAAGAATCGCCGCCAGCCCTTGCGGAATGGTCTTCGTCGGAATAACCGTCACCTGACGTCCGCTCAGCTCTGCAGCCTGTTCGGCCGCGAGAATGATATTGCTGTTGTTAGGCAGCAGATAAATATGCTCCGCCGGCAAAGATTCAATCGCATTAACGAAGTCCTCCGTACTCGGATTCATCGTCTGGCCGCCGGACAATACAATATCCACCTCGTTGCTGAGGAAAATATTCGCGATGCCCTCGCCAAGCGCAACCGCTACAATGCCAAACGGCGCAAGCTCATGCAGCTCCTCCGGTGCCACAACCTGAGCAGCTGGTCCTGCGAGCAGCTCCGTTGAAGAGATATCGCCGGTGAGCGCATACTCCGGTACCGGGGCAAAAGGCTCCGCGGCCGCTTCATGCTCAAGAAGATCACGATGCTGTTCACGCATATTCAGAATGTGGAAGTCCGTCAGCTCGCCATAAGCCATAGCGAGATTTAATACATCCCCAGGTCTCCGCGAATGGACATGCACCTTGATAATGTCATCATCGGCAATAACGAGAATCGAATCGCCGTCTTTCCCAAGCGCTTTCTTGAAAGCGTATTCATTAAAAAACGCTGCAGATTTTCCGCTGATTTTGCGATTAATAAAGAACTCCATATCGTACAGGAACTCAATGTCCGCTGTCGCCAATTTCGATTGTGCAGATGTCGGCGCTGTTGGTCTAACAACAGCCGATGGTCTATTCACCGCAGCCGGCTGCGGTGCAGCTACTTCTTCCGGTGCTGCCGCTTCAGACGGGAATGCAAATACCTTCTCCTGAATCGTACCGCTATGTGTCAAATGCTGAACAAAGCCCTCGTAGATGAACACGAGACCTTGTCCGCCGGAATCGACGACGCCAACCTGCTTCAGTACCGGCAGCAGATCAGGCGTGCGCTGAAGCGCTTCATTCGCCTTCGCATGAATCTCTTGCATAAGTTCAACGACATCACTCGTCCTGCGGGCATACTGAACGGCATGCTTCGCCGCCTCTTTTGCTACCGTAAGAATCGTTCCCTCTACCGGTTTCACGACCGCTTTATAAGCCATGTCCACGCCATTCTGGAATGCAGCAGCGATCTGAAGCGTCCCCGCCTCTTCCAGGTTAGCCAGCGATCTGGCGAAACCCCGGAATAACTGGGATAAAATAACCCCCGAATTGCCCCTTGCTCCCATCAGGAGTCCTTTGGACAATGCTTCTGCAGCCTTTCCCAGATGAGCGGACGGCTTGTTCCGCAATTCACGAACCCCTGAGACAATCGTTAGATTCATGTTCGTACCCGTATCTCCGTCTGGCACCGGAAACACATTTAATGCATTTACCCGGTCTACATTTCTTTCTAAATATTCCGCACCGAGAAGTGCCATGGCGGTAAAATCAGATCCGTTAATGGAGCGCTTACTCAACGACAATTCCCCTTCCTAAAAGAATTGCAAAAGCAATTCTAACTTCGTAAGCATTGACTACGTAGATACCCTTACGTCTTGAACAAATATATGGACTTGGTCCACTTGAAGACCGATTACATCATTTAGAACGTATTTAACCTTTGTCTGTATATTATGCGCTACTTCGGAAATTTTCGTGCCATAGCTTACGATAATATGCAGTTCAATATGAAGCTGTTCATTCTCCCGGCGCACCTCGACGCCCTTCGACATGTTCTCTCTGCCGAGCAGCTCGGCGATGCCATCCTTCAGCTGTTTGCGGGAAGCCATCCCGACAAGCCCATAACAATCCATGGCTGCAGAGCCTGCAATCACTGCAATGCAGTCATCATTCACAATTATCTGTCCAAGTTCATTCTTAATCTGCAGTGGTATGGGAATACACTCCTTTACCGTAAATAATATGGACTAAGGATTATTGTACTATAAACGGCTTCATTATAGAAGGGTGCTTAGTAAAAACGATGACAAAATCCATCATTTCGTATACATTTAAGTTGCTGAGACAAGACAATTGTGATACGATAATCAAGTATGTTTTTGTGCAGGCTTGACCATGTAATTCGATTACGGCTTGTGCTAACAATGCAGCTAATAGTTCAAAGCAAACTCTAAGCGCATGTTGCAAGGTAGTTTACTCCCTTGCAGCACAAACTTAAGGAGGTGTACTCATGTCCCGCAAATGTTTCATTACTGGTAAATCGCCTGGTACAGGCAACCATGTATCCCACGCAAACAACAAAAACCGTCGTTCTTGGGGTGTAAACGTGCAAAAGGTTCGCATCTTGGTAGACGGCAAACCGAAACGCGTTTATGTCAGCACACGTGCACTGAAATCCGGCAAAGTAACTCGCGTTTAATTCCGGATATCAACCAAGCGGTCTAGCGCAAACGGCTGACGCCGTCACCTTGGCGGCGCAGCAAACGTTTCGCCCTGAAATATAAGCGTCGTATACTTGTTTATACTTTCTTATATTTAGACAAAAAGCACCTGAGCCCAGGTGCTTTTTTTGTTGCTGCAATAGCTGAAACCTGCCTCTAGACGCGGTCGCTCATCCTAGAGGGATCTAACCGTTTCACCTTAAATTCTAAGATTTATAAGCTTTTCTCTTATAAAGCAGCTTAGAATTCTCCGGATCGGAACGCGTTTTGCTGCTTATGGACAACAAAACCGTTCCGCCTTGCCCACGATCATTCGTTAAGCCGTGCATCGGACCTAGTTTTTTTGGAAGGTATTCAATATTGCTTTTACGAATCCGCCCAGAAATTTCGGCAGTTTGATCGTGTAAAACTTCATGCCCATCCCTCCTCAGACACGCTCATCGAAATTGGAAGTGTACCAATTATTAAACGCAAAAAATGGCTACACGAACCTTCGTTCATGTAACCATCCTATGCGATGCTAAGCTGTCCTATTCCAAAGCGACGACTAGTATTCTATTAACCCGCGGGAATCGGATTATCACGCAAATAAATGACAATCGCAATCACGAGAGCCGTGGCGAAATAAACAATTATGGCAGATACGATAAAGGAAATACGCGGTCCCCAGGTCGAGAAACGTTTAAAGCACTTAATGGCGAGATACAAAGCCGCCAGGGAGCAAACGTACTTAATAGGCGAGGAGATCGTCGTAAAGAGACCGAGCAGAATGCCTGCTGTTATCGCGTAGAAAGCGATCCACCATATCTTCTTCCAGATGCTCTCCTCTAACTCAAAGTCTTCCTCCATTATGTTACCGAAGCGCAGCGATTGCAGCCGCGCGGTCCCTTTCCCCGAATACGGCATTGCCTGCTACAAGCACATTCGCACCGGCTTCTACAACCTGCTTTGCAGTAACACTATTAATACCGCCATCCACCTGTACATGAACATGGCTGAGACCGCGGTCATTAAGCATCTTGCGCAGCTGGCGAAGCTTATTCAGCGACTCCTCAATAAACGCTTGTCCGCCAAAGCCCGGGTTAACCGTCATAATGAGAATCAGATCCACATCACCAAGAATATGCTCCAGTACCGACAGCGGCGTGCCCGGATTGAGCGCAACGCCGGCAGGCAGCCCCAGATCCTTAATTTGCTGAATCGTGCGGTGCAGGTGTACCGTTGCTTCCGCATGCACAGTAATCCGGTCCGCTCCGGCAGCCGCATAGCTCGGAATCGACAGCTCCGGGCGTTCAATCATCAGATGGACGTCAAATGGAAGTTTTGTAGCTGAACGTACAGCCGCAATAACCGGAGGACCAAACGTCAGATTTGGTACAAAATGACCGTCCATAACATCTACATGAATCCAATCTGCTCCGGCCTGTTCTGCTGCTTTGATCTCGTCTCCAAGCCGTGCGAAATCCGCCGACAGGATAGATGGTGCGATAATTGCCATATGGTTAGTACCTCCGCTTTCTCTCTTTCATTTCCGTCATAAATGTCAAATAGTTCTGATGGCGGCTTGGGGCAATTGCACCCTCCTCCACCGCCTTCAGCACGGCACATCCCGGCTCATGCACATGAGTGCAGGCCCGGAATTTGCAGTCCGGTGCAAGCTCGCGCATCTCACGGAAGCAATAGCCAAGATCCTCAATGCCAAGCTCCGTGAAATCAAGCTGGCTGAATCCCGGCGTATCCGCCACATAACCGCCGCCTATCTCGACGAGTTCAACATGGCGAGTCGTATGCTTGCCTCGGCCAAGCCTGTTGCTGATCTCGTTTGTCTCGAGCTCAAGGCCAGGTACCAGAGCATTCAGAAGCGAGGATTTGCCCACGCCGGACTGACCCGCGAAGACCGCTACATGGCCTTTGAGACGGCCATGCAGCTCTTCTACCCCAATCGCTCGGCGCGAACTGGTACCGTAAACCTCATAACCAATAGCGGTATAAATACGGTTCACTGCTGCAGCGGCGGCAATAGCTTCTTCTGTTTCCTCACCGTCTTGCTCCAAATCCTGCTTGCTTAAGCACAACACAGCCTCAATACCGGTATGCTCAATATGGACGAGAAATTTGTCAAGCAGCTGCAAATTCAAGGTAGGTTCCGTCACGGAGAAGACGAGAATAGCCAGATCTACGTTGGCAACCGGCGGCCGGATTAACTCGGAAGAACGGGGCAGCAGCTCTTCTACCGTGCCCTCGCCGTTCTCCGTTAAGCTGTACACCACATGATCGCCTACAAGCGGCGTTAACCCCCTCTTCTTAAATACGCCGCGGGCACGGCACTGCACCGTTTGCTCCGGCGACTCCGCATCATGCGGCAATACGTAGTAATAACCGCTGAGCGCCTTAACGATTCTCCCCTTGGCTTCACTATTGCTGCTCATCTTGGGTGCCTCCGTTGTCATTGCTTTCTTCCGGATCTGCATTTGCAGGCTGGTCCGGATTATCCGTTTTCTCTGTTGCATCCGTACCGGTCTCCGTATCGTTACCGGTGCCATCACCAGTTCCCGGAATCGTAAGGGAAGAGGAATTAGAGCCCTTCGCCAAATCCTCATAAGTGATGGTGCGCGTATCTACAAATTGGCCATCCCGGTAAACGGTCACTCGGGCTTCCGTATTTGGCGCGAGAATAACCTGAATAGGGAAGGACTGGGTATCTTGAATTTGGCGTTTGCCCCACTCGACATCCTGGCCCGTTGCATCCGAATATACAATCCGGATCTCGCTTGTTTTGCCCGCTTCAGCAGGTGATATCGTTACATTAAACGTATGGTTCTTGGCATCCTTAGGCGGACCGGAGCTGACACGGATCGTGATTTTCGATCCCTTAGGCACCGGATCATTTGGCTTGAACTGATCCTGAGCAAGGACGAGACCTTTACTTTGCGAATAACTAGGTTCTTCTAAAATATCCTCATCTTGCAGTACCAGTCCATTCGCCTTCACAATATCCTTTGCTTCGGCAATCGTCCGTCCGATTAAATTCGGCATCGGAATCGTTTCGCGTCCTTTGCTTACCATAAATGTAAAGGCAGCCGTCTTCGGATCAAATTCCGCGCCAAACGCCGGCGTCTGGTTAATGATGGTGCCAGGCTCCTGATCGCTGAATACTTCCTCCGGCGAGATCTGGTCTTCCGTTACACCAAGTGCCATCAGATCATCCTTAGCTTCCTGCAGCTGCTTGCCTTTGTAATCCGACATTTTCTCGAGCACAGCACCATCGCTGACAGACAGCTGAATCCATGAGCCTTCTTTCACTCGCATGTTGGCCTTGTCCTGCTCGAAGACCACGCCGGCCGGCACATCACCCCTGAACTCATGAATGACCGGTTCCTTTACCCTAAGGCCCGCCTTTTCCAGCTCGGCACGAGCGACGTCCTCCTGCTTGTCAACCACATAAGGCACGTTCACCTCCGGCACGTCAAGCTTGTCCAGGAGAGCAAAGAACCCCCATATAATCAGAGCCAGAACGACCAGGGTTACCCCTACAATCGTTGTAGGACGTTTCCAGCCCTTAGGCTTCCCATTGGCCTTCTCGTCTTTCCATTCCACTTCCGGCTGGCTGGCAGCAGCAGCCTTATTCGCCCGCTCAAGCGGAACGGAAGTTTCAAGCGGAGGAACCGGTGTTAGTTCATATTGCTGCTGCGGCATGGAAGGCCGCATATCGCCCCTTATGGCCGGCATAACGCGGGTCTCGTCGAGATCGCTGCTGAATGTAACCTTCTGCTCGCTCAAGCGGTTGGGCCTCAGACATGTATCGAGGTCCGTAAGCATCTCACGTGCCGATTGGTAACGTTCATTCGGATTTTTGCGCATCGCACGCAAAATCACATTTTCCACGCTTTGCGGGATATGAGGATTCACCTTTCTCGGCTCCTCAAATTCCTCCTGCAAATGCTTGAGAGCTACGCTGATCGGGCTTTCTCCGAAAAACGGAAGCTTGCCGGTCAGCATCTGGTACAGCACAATTCCCAAAGAGTACAGGTCGGATTTCTCTCCCGTACTGATTCCTTTGGCATGCTCCGGCGAGAAATAATGGACAGACCCGACAACCGAGCCCGTTTGCGTAATGGTTGACGATGTCACGGCACGGGCAATCCCGAAGTCCGTTACCTTCACTCTGCCGTTCTTGCCGATCAGAATGTTATGAGGTTTAATATCACGATGAATAATATGATTCTGATGGGCATGCTCAAGAGCATCGCAAATCTGCATAGCAATCCGCACCGCTTCATCGGCCTGCAGCGGCGCACGCTCATGAATAATTTCATTAAGATTATGGCCTTCGATATATTCCATTACAATGTAGTGGGTGTCTTCTTCCTGCCCTACATCATAAATGCTGACGACATTCGGATGAGACAAAGATGCAGCGGACTGCGCTTCCCTGCGGAATCTCCGAATAAACTCCTCGTCATGGACGAATTGCTGCCTCAGCACCTTCACTGCGACATTACGGTTCAGCAAAATATCATGCGCTTTATAGACAAGCGCCATTCCGCCGCCGCCAATTCTCGTTAGTATCTCATAGCGTCCACCTAGTTGATGTCCGATCATCCGTTGTCACCTCCTCGATAAACGGCGCTTTCCTCCTGAAGAAGTACGACTGTAATATTGTCGTCTCCTCCGGCATGCAGCGCCAATTGAATGAGGCGATCCGCTTTATCATCCAATCCCAGCCCATCCTCACGAACCGTCTGCAGCATCAGCTCGTCGCTGACCATATTGGTCAGCCCGTCGCTGCACAACAGCAGCACATCATGATCGGACAAGGCTGCGGTATAAATATCTACCTCGACTTGCGCATCCGTACCAACTGCGCGCGTAATAACATTGCGGCGCGGGTGATGCGCCGCCTCCTCCAAGCTGATCTGGCCAGTCTTCACCAGTTCATTGACGAGGGTATGATCCTCTGTCAGTTGCGCAATTCCATCTGCGGTAATGAGATAGGCGCGGCTGTCCCCGATATGCCCGATAATCAATTGCCGTTCCTTATACAAGGCGGCCACGATTGTCGTTCCCATATTGTAGTACTGCTCGTTGCGTGATGCCATATCGTAAACGACGTCATTAGCCATGACGAGTGCTTGACGAATAAGCATTTTCCCCTCTTGCAGCGATAACTCCGCCTTCGACGCGCTCTTCTCGAGCATGTCTCTGAACGTATTAACCGCCAGTTGGCTCGCTACATCTCCGGCTTGATGGCCGCCCATTCCATCGGCGACAATAGCCAAAGTAATGCCGTTATCCAACTGTCCTACCCACGAACGATCTTCGTTAATATGACGAATTCGTCCGACATCGCTTCGGTTTGCCGTAATCAACCGTGATCACCTCGTCGTGGACTCCATATGTTTCGCCCTCAATTGGCCGCATGCAGCCGCAATATCATGGCCTTGCTCTCTGCGGATCGTACAATTGATCTTATTCTTCTCCAAGATACGCTGGAATTCGAAAATGTCATTGCGCGGCGTGCGCACATAATTCCGCTCCGGCACATGGTTGACCGGGATCAGGTTGACATGGCACAGCATGCCTTGCAGCACGTCAGCAAGCTCCTGTGCATGCTCGGCCTGGTCATTGACACCGCCGATCAGGGCGTACTCAAACGTAATGCGGCGGCCGGTCTTCGCAATATGATTGCGGCAAGCGGCCATCACGTCCTCAAACGGGAAGCGGCGGTTAACCGGCATCAGCTTGGATCTGAGCTTATCATTAGGAGCATGGATCGAGATCGCCAGGTTGATCTGCGTGTTCTCTTCGGTAAATTTGTACATGCTTGGCACAATGCCGCTGGTCGAGACCGTAATATGGCGTTGGCCGATATTAAGCCCCTTCTCATGGATCATAATACGCAAGAATGTCATTGTAGCATCATAGTTTTCGAATGGTTCACCGGAGCCCATAATAACGATGCTCGATACGCGCTCGCCTGTTGCATCCAGCATCTGCTGGGCGGTTACAACCTGAGCGACGATCTCGCCTGCTGTCAGGTTACGCTTCAGACCGCCAAGCGTCGAGGCACAAAAGGTACAGCCGATCCGGCAGCCAACCTGTGTGGTTACACAAATGCTGTTGCCGTATTCATGGCGCATAATAACCGTTTCAATCGCATGATTGTCATGCAGACCGAACAGGAACTTGACCGTTCCGTCCTTCGACTCGAACTTTGTAATTTCCGTCAGCGTGACGAACTGGAAGTTCTCCTCCAGCTTATCGCGAAGCGGCTTCGGCAGATTAGACATCTCTTCAAAGCTCTTCACACGCTTCACATACAGCCAGTCGAACAGCTGACCGCCGCGGAACGCAGGCTCGCCGTTCTCTTTCATCCATTCTTGAAGCTGATCGAGGTTATAGTCATAAATTATTGGTTTCATCTTCTTATTATCACACCTGACTCTGAACTAGCGCGTCGGCAATGCCGGCGCTGATGATTTATTTTACCACAAACGCCCATGTCGAGCCACAAGCGGCCTACGGGCGTTTGCGAAGACGAGCAATGAAGAAGCCGTCGCTGCCAAAATGATGCGGGAGCAGCTGTGCTTGTCCGGCAAACGAACTGTCGATAACACCTTTGACGCGCAGCGGCTGAAGCGCCTCCTCCGGCCATTCCGGATCCAGCTGGAACTCGGGATGCTCCTTCAGGAAAGCAGCAACCTGCTCTTCATTCTCTGCGCTTTCGATCGTGCAGGTGCTGTACACCAGCGTGCCGCCGGGCTTGACAAGACCTGCCACAGCCTGAAGCAGTCTGCGCTGAACGGCAGCTATCTCGGCCACATCGCCCGCTGTCTTTGTCCATTTGATCTCCGGCTTGCGGCGAATCACGCCAAAGCCCGAACAAGGCGCATCGAGCAGCACCGCATCCATCGAGGACGGAGCGAACCGGTCGCCAAGCTTGCCGGCGTCTTCTGTGATCGCTTCAATATTCTGAAGACCAAGGCGTACGGCCTGATCTACAATAAGCTGGCGCTTATGGGGATGAAGGTCATTGGCATACACTTTGCCTTTGCCGCTCATCAGCTCCGCCATGTGAGTCGTTTTCCCGCCAGGCGCAGCGCAGCAATCCAATACCTGCATGCCCGCTTTAGGTGCAACGACCTCGGCGACCAGCATCGAGCTCTCGTCCTGCACCGTCCACAGCCCTTCGCGGAAGCCGTCCGTATCGGCCAGATTGCCGCCGCGGCGCACAACAATGCCCGCAGGTGCCAGCTTCGATGCTTCAGCATCGCTACCTTGCTCCGTCAGCAGACTCAGCACTTCTGCTCTTGCTGCACGAAGCGGATTGACACGTAAGCTGGCATGCGGCGGCTCATTGCCCGAAGCACAGATCGCTTCGGCTGTTTCGGCGCCGTAGGCTTTGACCCAGCGTTCAACGAGCCATTCCGGATAAGAATGCCTTACCGCGATTTGTACCGCCGGGTTCTTATCATGAATTGAATCAACCGTCAGCTCTGCACGGTTCCGGTCAATGCTGCGAAGAATGCCGTTCACCATGCCTGAAATCCCCTGATGTCCTCTGCGCTTTGCAATGGTTACCGCCTCGTTCACCGCAGCATGGGCCGGAATACGGTCAAGGTACAGTAATTGATAGGCGCTCATGCGCAGCAGCTGATGGACCCATGGCTCCAGCTTGCGCAGCCCTTTGGCAGCAAACTTGCCAAGCCAATGATCCAATGTCAACTGGCGCTGAATCGTGCCATATACAAGCTCTGTTACAAGAGCGGCATCTGCCCGCTGCAGCTGCGCATCCTGCAGGACACGGTTCAACTGCAGGTTGCTGTAAGCGCCGGTCTCCGCAACCTTCACAAGCGTATCAAGCGCAAGCTCGCGCGGCGTACGAATACGTGCCGGGCGCTGTTCCTTTCGCCCCGCCTGACTGCCCCCGCGACCTTGTGCTTGTCCGCCCGGCTTCCGTTTCTGTGACGGCTTCTGCTTCAAAGAATCCCGTTCGCTCATGCTTCGCCTCCGCCAAATACCGCGTCAGAAGCCAGCCGGGCGCCTGGAAGCCAGTCCGCAACCGTCATAACCCGTTTGCCTGCAGGCTGGATCTCAAGCAGCCTGAGAATACCTTCGCCAGTCTGCACATCAATGCCGGATGTACTTGCGGCAACTACTGTGCCCGGCGCAGCGGAGCCGTTCCCCGCCTTGCCTTCAGGCTTTGCACATGCCCACACTTTAAACACCTCGCCGTTCAGGTATGTAAAAGCGCCTGCCATCGGCGACAAGCCCCGAACCTGGTTATAGATGCTGCGGGCCGACTTGCTCCAGTCAATCCGCTCATCCTCGCGCGTCAGGTTTGGCGCATAGGTTGCCAGTTCATTATTCTGGGGCTCTGCCTGTATCTCGCCTGCAATAAGAGCAGGAAGCGTACGGCCCAGCAGCTCTGCGCCCGCCGCGCTCAGCTTCTCAAACAAGGTGCCGGATGTATCGTCTTCCGTAATCGGCACTTCAACCCTGCTGATCATATCTCCGGTATCAAGACCTTCCGCCATGTACATAATCGTCACGCCGGTAACCGTCTCACCGTTAATAATCGAGCGCTGAATCGGAGCACCGCCGCGGTAGCCCGGCAGCAGCGACCCATGCACGTTGATGCAGCCGAGACGCGGAATTTCGAGCAGCGCCTTGGGCAGAATCTGACCATAAGCGGCTGTCACGATCAAATCCGGCTGCAGCTCGGCTATAGCGGCAACAGCCTCGGGGCTGCGCATCCGCTCCGGCTGCAGGACAGGCAATCCAAGCGCAAGAGCCGCTTCCTTCAGAGGAGGCGGCGTCAGCACGCGTTTACGGCCTTTCGGACGGTCCGGCTGCGACACGGCTGCGACCACATTGTAGCCCTGCTCCATCAACAGCCGCAGAGAAGGAACGGCGAATTCTGGCGTTCCCATAAATATAATACGCATTCCTTTACTCGCCGCCTTTTCTTTGTCTTGCCGAGATGTCATACACGTTCTGCGCAATATCCGTAAACAGAATGCCGTTCAGATGGTCAATCTCATGCTGGAACGCAACGGCAAGGAAGCCGCTTGCCTCCACCGTAAACGGATTGCCTTCTGCGTCCTGCCCGTTTACCACGATACGCTCATAGCGCTGCACATCGCCATTCAGATTCGGAATGCTGAGACAGCCTTCCGGACCAACCTGCTCGCCTTCTTTTTCGACAATAACCGGGTTAACCATCGAGATCAGCCCTGTCTCTTCATCGCCGATATCTACAACAATGACGCGTTTCGAGATGCCGATCTGCGGAGCCGCAAGACCTACGCCGTCTGCATCATACATCGTTTCCGCCATATCTTTCAGAAGCTTCTGCAGATTGGAGTTGAATTTCGTTACTTCCTTAGCTGTCTCACGGAGCACCGGATCGGGTTCTTTCACAATAATACGAATGGCCATGGCCGTTACCTTCCTTTACAATCGTTATCTATTTATAAAATGACTTGTGGGTCGACATCGATACTAAACTGCACAAGCTTAGGCGCAGAGCCCTCCACAAAAGGCGCCATAGCTTCCTTAAGCAATGCGGGTACGTCGATGTTTCCACGATATTTTATCACACATTGAAAACGGTAGCGATCTTTCATTCTAGAAATTGGCGAAGCAACCGGCCCAAGAATGTCCATCGCCCTCGGCAAACCGCCTTCAAGCGGTCCCAGAACTCTTTCATCGGCCGCCAGCCCTCTGAGACGTTCTGCAAACTGCTCGCTCACCGAAGACAGAAGAGGCAGCTGCTCATGCGACATCGTCACCAGAACAAGCCGGCAATACGGCGGGTATCCCATCACGCTCCGGTGCTTCAGCTCCTCCCGCACGAAGGCGGAATAATCATGCTGCTGGGCGGTAACAACCGCATAATGCTCGGGTGAATACGTCTGAATGACCACCTCTCCCGGCAAATGATGACGTCCGGCGCGGCCCGCTACCTGGGTCAGCAGCTGGAAAGTCCGTTCCGCCGAACGAAAGTCCGGCAGATTGAGAGACGTATCCGCCGCAATAACGCCAACAAGCGTCACGTAAGGGAAATCCAGTCCCTTTGCGACCATCTGCGTGCCAAGCAGCACATCCGCTTTCCGCTCGCCGAATTGCTTCAGCAGCTTCTCATGGGCATGCTTCTCGGAGGTCGTATCCACGTCCATCCGAATGACCCGAATACCTGGGAACAGCTTCGCGAGCTCTTCCTCTACCCGCTGCGTCCCCGTGCCGAAGTAGCGGATATGTTCGCTGCTGCAAGACGGGCATTCCTTCGGAGCAAGCTCGGCATGACCGCAATAGTGACAGCGCAGCGCCCGTGACTTCTGATGGTAAGTCAGCGAAATATCGCAATGCGGACAAGTTGCCGTATACCCGCAGGAGCGGCACATCACAAACGTCGAATAGCCCCGCCGGTTAAGCAGCAGCACCGACTGCTCGCCGCGTTCCAGACGCTGCGCCAGTGCGGCATGCAGCGGACGGCTGAACATCGAGCGGTTGCCGCCTTGCAGCTCGGATCGCATATCGATCACTTGAACCGGCGGCAGCGGACGGCTGCCCACCCGCTCCGGCATTGGCAGGAGCGCAGACTCCTTGCCGGGTGCAGGATGGCGGCTCGCTGCTGCAAACGACTCCAGTGATGGAGTTGCAGATCCAAGCACCACCGCTGCCCCATGCTGCCTTGCGCGCTTAACCGCAACATCGCGGGCATGGTATTTCGGGCTCTCTTCCTGCTTATAGGAGGATTCATGCTCCTCATCTATAATGATAAGCCCGATCCGCTCGAATGGTGCAAATATTGCCGAGCGTGCTCCAATGGCCACCTGTACTCGGCGGCTCCTGATCTTGCGCCACTCGTCATAACGCTCACCGTTCGACAGCCGGCTGTGCAGGACCGCAACGGCATCGCCGAATCGGCCTTTGAATCGTTCCACCATCTGCGGCGTAAGCGAAATTTCCGGGACAAGCACAATTGCCTGCTTGCCTAATTCTAAGCATTGCTGGATCGACTGCATATAGACCTCGGTTTTGCCGCTGCCTGTCACACCATGAAGCAGTAAAGCCTGCGGCTCACCGCGGGTCACCGTGTCAGCGATCCGTTCATACACCTCCTGTTGCCCCGGCATAAGCGGCAGCGGTACGGTTCTTTGGAAATTCCGCCCGGCGTAAGGGTCGCGCTCCAACTCCACTTCATGCAGTCCCAGCAGGCCTTTATCGGCCAAAGCCCGGACACTGGCCGGCGATCCGCCCGCCTCCGCGAGCAGCGCCTGCAGCGGCATCGCCTCGCCGCGCTCCAGCATGAAGGCCAGCAACTCCCGTTGTTTGCCTGCCCTTGCAGGGAAAGACTGCAGCGCCTCACGCGCTGCAGCTTCATCATCCGGCGGGAACACGGTGAGTACCTTGCGGACCGCCAAGCGGTCGCGAATCGAGGTCTGCTCCAGGAGCAGGCCTTCACGGAGTGCTTCCTTAATAGCTGTCGAATGGTCCGGATACCGCTGCTGCAACTTCTCCAGCTTAAGCTGCTTTTGCCTGCCGATCCACGTCAGCATCTCATCAGGCAGCAGCGCTGTCAGACCAAATTGCTCTGCCGGATGGTCCTGGTCATCATTCAAGCTGATATACCGCTCTGCCTTCCCTTTTAATGCAGCAGGAATCATCGCTTGCAGCGCAGTTGTCCAGGAGCAGCAATATTTGTCGCTCATCCACTTGGCAAGCTCAATCAAATCCGGAAGCAAGGGCGGCAACGGATCAAGCAGCTCGGACAAAGGCTTCAGCTTAATCGGATCGACATCCGCCGTCTCAGCCAGTTCGATTACAAAGCCCTGCAGCACTCTTGGGCCAAAAGGAACGCCAACCCGGCTGCCAACCTCGATCCAGCTTTCCATGTCAGCAGGCACCTTATAATCAAACGGACGATCCGTCTGACGGCTCGGCACATCCACGATCACTTTGGCAATCATTCTTCGTCCCGACCTCCGTTATGGTCCGCTCCCTCCGCCATGCGCTGCGCCGCAATGGTCAGAATACGCTGCGCGGTCTCCCGCTTGGACAGCAGCGGCATCGCTTCAATCAATCCGTCAGGGGCATACAGCTGCACGATATTCGTATCCCCGTTAAAACCCGCGCCTTCCTGACTGACATCATTTGCGACAATCAGATCAGCGTTTTTTCGTTTCAGCTTGTCCATCGCGTACTTCTCCACTTGCTCCGTCTCCGCTGCAAAACCGATTAAGAGCTGATGCGTCTTCTGCTCACCCAAGGTTTGCAAAATATCCGTTGTTTTCTCCAGCTCAAGCGTCAGAATCTCACCCGACTTCTTAATCTTCTGCCCATGTCTGGTCACCGGACGATAATCCGCAACCGCCGCCGATTTGACGACAATATCGGCTTCCCCAAACCGCTCCAGCACAGCGTCCAGCATTTCCTGCGCGGATTCTACCCGCACTACCTTTACGCCAGCAGGCGGCTCAACGGAGGTTCTTCCGGCAACGATCGTAACCTCTGCCCCCATAACCTTCGCAGCCTCCGCAATTGCAAACCCCATTTTGCCGGAAGAATCATTGGTTAAATAACGGACCGGGTCAAGACGCTCCATCGTACCTCCTGCCGTCACCAGTACGCGCTTGCCCGCAAGCATTCCATGCTCCTTCGCTTTAAGCAAGGAATGAACCGCGATAACGATATCCTCCGGTTCCGCTAGCCGTCCCTTAGCCACGTATCCGCACGCAAGCTGTCCGGTGCCCGGCTCCACAAACATCACTCCGCGTGATGCCAGCAGCTCCAGATTGCGGACAACAGCAGGATGCTCATACATATGTACGTTCATGGCCGGAGCTATCAGAATAGGGCTCGTTGCAGCGAGCAGCGTTGTGCTGAGCATATCGTCTGCCAGTCCATTCGCCGCTTTTCCAATAATATTCGCAGTTGCAGGCGCAATTACGACCAGATCGGCACGATCCGCCAAATCGATATGAGTGACAACGGACGGATCTTTCTCATCAAATGTATCCATATGAACAGGGTGGCGGGACAAGGTCTGCAGCGTCAGCGGTGTAATAAATTTGGTTGCCGACTCCGTCATAATGACGTGAACCTCAGCCCCTGCCTGCACAAGCTTGCTGCACAGCGCTGCGCCTTTATAGGCTGCAATGCCGCCGGTAATGCCTAGTAAAATCATTTTCCCTCTCAACATACTTTTTCCCCCGATACCAAGCTGTTAATCTATGTATTGACCGTTTGCGTCAAGCCCATTCGCACTTTTTCCTATCATACCATAGGTCTTCATAATTTGTAGCCTTACCCGTTCCCAGATGGAGGAATGGAAATCTTCTAGCCAAATCCGTATACTAGAGAGTAGCTATTATTTTTTTCTAATCCTAACTGAGGTGAGAGCAACTCCATGGACGAACTGAAACAAGCCTACGACAAGCTGGGTCTTCCTGAAAACGCTTCGAAAGAAGAGGTCGATAAGAGGTACACCACCTTAATGCGTCAAGCTCGGGCAAGACAAAGAGAAAACCCGAATGGAACAGATCAAGCCGATTTTGAAGAAGTAACACGAGCCTACCGGTATATCCTCGACGAAGACAACCGGAAAGCCAGTGAGGCATTTAATCAGCAGGAATACGGCAAGTATAAAAAAATGGCCGGCTCCGCGGAGAAAGTGGATCATTTCTGGCGCTACTACAAATTCCACGTACTCGGCGGCATCATCGCCATTATTCTTGTTATTGTCGGAATTAACGGCTATCTGGATCATCGGGCGGAGCAGGAACGGTTGGCCAAGCTTCCGCCGGTAGACCTGTCCATTATGTACCTGGGCGAGTATTACATGAGCGACAGCGCGGGCAATCAGACCAAAGAATCAGATATTGAAGCTGCCCTGCTGGAGCAGTTCCCGGAGTTTAAGCGTTTCAAAGTAAACTTCACGTACGTGCCGCTTGATGCGAAGGATCAAATGGATATTGCTTCCCAGCAAAAAGCGATGGTGGTACTCGCGACGGAACGTCCGGACATTTATATTACGGATACGGCTGCTTTCAACTGGGTAGGTCCGCAAGGCGCATTTATGAATCTGGACTCGCAAGCGGACATGATGAAGCTTCTTAAACCGGAGGACAGCTATAAGCAGAAGACCGAAGAAGATCCGGCTGAACACACTTACGGGGTCAAAATTTCCGGCAGCTCCATTATTGGAAACATCCCGATTCAAGCGAAGGACAATTATATTGTCAGCGTTCGTGAAGGCTCGAAAAATACCGAGAAAGCCATCCAGTTCATCGAAAAATTTCTTGAAACGAAAAAATAGAACTTAGCAAAGGGGGTGTCCCAAAAGTCATGTATAAGACTTTTGAGACACCCCCTTTATCTTTTTCGGTTCTAGCTACGTTGGATTTCATACAGCATAACGGAGCATTTTTGACTAGCTGCTTGATCTACATTGGAT